>Ga0209700_100125_pt1 | contig 113982 bp, 63 predicted proteins | sample SiratroredBW_FD_187528 | JGI IMG/M metagenome (GOLD analysis project Ga0209700, IMG submission 187528) | Root nodule microbial communities of legume samples collected from California, USA - Siratro red BW (SPAdes) (version 2) | ecosystem: Host-associated > Plants > Roots > Nodule | place: USA...
TGTATAAAATTTTAGGCATAATCGATTATGGGACCATGATAATCGATTATGCTTGCGAAAATATAGGTATAATCGATTATACTTCTTCAATAATCGATTATGATGTTTCCATTTTACAGGAAATCCAGGAACTCCGATGGACGTCGACGTCCACCGCCTGCCACCACGAAATTCTCCAACAACACACAACTCACTGGATTGATCACCCACCACAGACTTCTAGCACATTTGTTCACAGAAAAGCAAAGTCTTGAGGAAGAAGAAGACCGTTCTTCTGTCTCCAACGTCTCCAACGTCTCCAACCCCTCCCATATAATGGCAAATCCAAATCTCTCAACAGTCAAACAGTCAAGATTGCTCTGTGAAAACTCAGAAGAATCTCTGATAAAAGGTGAGAGGAATCTCTGTGAAAACTGTGCGTGCTGCATGCTGCATGCTGCATGGTAACGCTACATAGGTGGGATAAGAGCCTGAGCCAGATTACTGTAGTTTCACATGCATGTATATGAAATGTTACAAATGTAACTTCGAACATGCCAGCGTGGCTTTCTCCTACTTTCTTCGTAGTTGAGCGCGGATGAAACTCTAGTGCCCTCCCGCATTTCCTCGCTCTCAAATCTACGCAAATCTTCTGAAACAAACAAAAATCATCCCGCTCTTCTATCGTCGTAAACAGTCGACACCTCCAACCAAACACAACGTTAATGTTTTTAATTGTTTATAATTGGTATGAGACGAAGAGGGGTCCGGTGCAGACTGAGTGAAAAAGATTTTGAAGGAAGAAGAGTGTTCTTATTGTGTTTTAAAAAAAATATAAAGAGATGAATTAGTCTTTTTTAGAGATGATTCCTAGTTACAATTTTAGAAAATTTTGATGGCCAAGCATTTGAGAGCTCACAATACTTAGGGCTTTGTTGAACTTAGAGTTAGCATAGTAAATAATTTTTTTTAAGAGTTAGCGAATGTAAGTTAGGGTTAAAGGAAGTAAAATGATATTTTAAGCAAGGAAGAGACAACAATAATTTCTGATTGTTGAATCAAACGCATGTTGATCATAATTATGGAGCTACCTATCAAGAAAGAGATGTGCTAAATTAACAGTGAAATCTTTAGTTAAATTTGAAAACAATTCATATATTCCTATTTTAGGAAAGGGTAAATTAGTACTATATTGAAAGATTAACCTTAAAATTTTGTCAACAATATTCTCTATGGTCCTCGTGGTACGAAACAATTGTTAGAGAAAAGATGTTCATCACAATATAGTAATTCATCATGACCATTTTACCTTGATTGATGCAAATGGAAGATTCGTTACTACCTTGTTGGATTGTTCTAGTAATTTATTTATACCATATATACTATATAAAAAGGTATTGAAATTCGACCATTGAGACTATTTCAAATAACACATAAGAATAATCTAGTTTTGAAAAGGAAAATCAAATTTATCATGTATTAATATTTTATAACTTTTTAAAATAATATTGCTAATAAAGATAAATATAAAAAAAATATTCATCAACAACTTACAAATATTTTAATATAATAATTGTAAAATTGAAACCCTAAACAAACAAAATCAAAATCAATTTCATGTATAAAGAGTAAATTTAAAAAATAATTATAAAATGTAACACGAAAAAATTAAGAGAAATAAGGGTGTTTAGCCCTTCAAGTCCACCTAAAGTTGTTGATAAAATCTTTACACCTTACAAGGATCTCTTTTCTCTTTTAAGCTTTTTCACTTTCCAAGGATTCCTTTAAAGAGGAATTATAGATACAGTTCTTATTCTGCAAATTGATTTGAATTTAGATAACAACAACCTCCAATAAATAACCTCCAATAAATGCTATAACTACTCGCAAAATTTTGTATATATCACACTATGATGTGAAATATTTTAGTAAGAATATAATAACTATGAAATATATTAAATCAATCCCCGTAATACTGATAATACAAAATCTCAATAAATCTTTTTCAAGTTTTACAATTTAAGAATAAAACTATTTAAAACTAAAAAATTAAAAGGATTTTAGAAGATAAATAAATGATAAATCGTACTTACAAATACGATAAAACAAAAAACAAAAGAAAACTGTTTTAAAACACAACTTCATATCTTCAAAAAAATTTATTTAACTTTGTTGAAGCCATATTTTGATTCATGATTTCTGTCTAAAGTCGCCAATAAAAATATCCTTTTCAATTTTTTATATTTATTGTTTTTTTATTTATTTTCAAATTATGCATTAATATTATATTTATTTTAAATACTTTTGTTTCAATTTATTTATCGTTTTTCAAAATTTAAAACATCATTAATTATTCATATGTTGTTATTTTTACTTAATTTTTAATTACTTTACGTTATGTATAAATGACAAAGAGAAAAATACAAAATATATTTAATTTTATATTTTATTACTCAATTAATATTATTTTATGATTTTTCTTCTTAACTTTTTTAGGTGTTTTACTCTAATATTTTTCAACTTATGCTATTCTGTAACAAAGTGATGATTTGCATTCCATAAAATTATATATTTGATCCTAATTTTTTAAAACAATACCATTTAATAATCCATAAAATATTCTTCATTTTGATTTACGTATTTTATATTTTTATTTTATTTTTAATTATATTTTAAAATAAAAAACCTATAATAATATACAAAAAAGAATATATATTGAATATTTTTATTTTACTCTTAATCATATCTTAAAAATAAAAAAATAAAAATAAATTACCTAAATGTTAAAAATAACTATTAATCACTCATTATTCTTTACGTAACTATTTTTACTAATAACATTTTTTCTTAACATATACAGAGATTCTTTTCCATTAGTTAAAATAAAATTTGTAAAAGTTGAAGAAACAAAATAATAACATGTGCCAAAAACTTTAGATGACAAAATTTACAAGAAAGCATGTTTTAAATTGACGTAAATTAAAAACTACCGACAGTATTCTTAATGGAGGTTGATAAATTGAAGAGACAAAAGTTGGCGTGTAAGAAAGAAATAAGAAATGAAACAGCTTACATGTTATTCCTGTTGGTAGGTCCCTGCAAGTGGCGCTTCAAATCTCACCGCTTTTCTTCCTCCCAACACACCAACCACAATTCAAGTTCATGCTCTGCATCTAAATACAACTTAATTACAATTAATGCTAAAAGAAAGAGACAGAATCTAGAGAGAGAAAGAAGGGTTGTTGTTTGATTGCCACGGAAAGCATCTTTGGTAAACCAACAGAATGGTGATGATGATGAAGTAAATGGGACCTGCATCTGCACAGTTTTCACTTCAAATGGATTTAGCAACAATAACCAACCATTCCTATTTCTCTTTTCTTTTTTTTCACTTCGGATCAAAGTCTGCGTCAACGTCATCTTTACTCTCGCATAGACCATCTTATTCTTCATCCTTATTGACCTCTTCACGACCATGATCCTCTGCCTCACATTCACTCTCGGATCTCAGTCGCGGATCCACCTTCAGCTTTCAATATCACCGCTTCTTTCTCGCTCTCTCTTATGGACCCCTCTACTTCTCGACCAGCTGTAGTAATCGATAATGGCTCCGGGTACCCGTTACTTTCTTTTCTATCACCCACTTTCTCTTTTAGCTAAATGTTGTGGTTTTTTGTTGGACTCCACGTGTTTGTTGAAATGCCCCACTGATGTTTTCTTAGTTTTTTTTTTGACTTGGATTGACTGGAAAATTGATTCACCCGAATTGGTTTACACTGAATTTGGAAACTTTTTTTTTTTTCTTCAGGTATACGAAGATGGGGTTTGCTGGTAATGTTGAGCCATGTTTTATTGTTCCGACAGTGGTTGCAGTTAATGAGTCGTTTCTGAATCAATCCAGGGGTTCTTCTAAAGGCAATTGGGTGGCCCAGCATAATGCTGGAGTTATGGCAGATCTTGATTTCTTCGTTGGGGATGAGGCACTTTCCAAGTCTCGATCTAGCAGCACTTACAATCTCAGCTACCCGATTCGGCATGGCCAGGTTGAGAATTGGGATGCCATGGAGCGCTTCTGGCAGCAGTGCATATTCAACTATTTGAGGTGTGATCCAGAGGATCACTATTTCCTCTTGACCGAGAGTCCATTGACCGCACCTGAGAGTCGCGAGTATACTGGGGAAATCATGTTTGAGACTTTTAACGTGCCTGGACTTTACATTGCAGTGAATTCTGTGCTTGCTCTTGCAGCTGGGTACACAACATCTAAGGTTGGTAATTGGTACACTGGATAAAGATTAGGAATTTATGTTGCGTATAGAATTGGAACAGGATGATTAATCTTGAATGCTTTACATTTTAAGTATGATTCATGAAATGCCCCATTTGCTTGGTATCTATTAAACGCAAAATGCACAGGATGTTTCACTGGCTCCTGCAATTTGACGCATTTGGTTGTGTTCACTTGAAATGAAAAGTTAACCTCTCCGTAGAATAAATATCATAAACTGGCACATATGATAATTCAGCAGCTCCCCTCATTGTGTTGACGTAAAATGTTGAAGAATTTTCGTTTTTCATTATATCTGTCTAATTTTAGGAATATTTTCCTTTTAGGCTGATCTTAAATTCTTCTTAGTGTGAGATGACAGGAGTTGTAGTGGATGTTGGAGATGGGGCAACTCATGTTGTACCTGTGGCAGATGGCTACGTTATTGGTAGCAGCATCAAATCGATTCCTATTGCTGGAAAGGATGTTACTCTTTTTGTTCAGCAGCTTATGCGGGTGGGTAACCCCTGTAGTATAAAATTAAAAGGTTATTATGTTGGTATTGTTCTCTTATTTAAATATCTGTGAATTTTTGTAAACCTCTTGCTAGTGTCGAGTTTGCTGACCTTACCTAGTGCGGTTGTTGTTAATGCTGAACATTTTCACAAGTTACCATTCACACTAGCTAGTGAAACCAATCATGTTATGCTAATCTGGATGAAGAATGTGGGATGCATGATAGTTTTATTGCTATATTTTTAATAGTTATGAATATAAATAAAATTTACTTATTTCATGCTTGAGTCAAGATTTATTTGCATATTTAGCTATAGCATTTTGTTCGACTGACTGATATTGTAATAAATAGTAATCTGATACAATTTGCTAAGCAGATTCATGAACTGTTATGTTGACATTGCTTCATACAGGAAAGAGGAGAGAACGTACCACCGGAAGACTCTTTTGAAGTGGCACGGAAAGTAAAGGAAATGTATTGCTACACCTGCTCTGACATTGTGAAGGTTGTCTTTACTCTTTAGTTCATCAATACTTGGTTCTTTGACAGAATCATGAGGGGTTTGTTGTGCGGCTTTGCCATTAGTTTTGTTGCCTCTGGTGTTAGCATGTTGAATGTTGATAAATTCTCCCATTTAATTAGTTTGCTCCTTTCTTGAATCAAAGGATGTAATCAAAGTTTTCTTTTTCAACTTATTAGTTTTCCTATATAACATTAGCTCAATTTCTCTCAGGAATTCAATAAGCATGACAAAGAACCAGGCAAGTACATCAAGCACTGGAGAGGCATTAAACCAAAGACAGGGGCACCATATTCATGTGATGTTGGCTATGAACGATTTCTTGGTCCTGAGGTTTGTTTTGTTGGCCACTCCTTATATAACTATTTTGGTATGATTTTTCTGTTGTGAATACATGAACCTAATCCATGAACTAATGAATTAAATAAATATATACTTGTTTAGTTCTTGACTTCCTATTATTAATATGTAACTGAAACGGAGGGGTCTATAATGGAAAATGGTAACTATTAAAGTGATATTACCATTTTCCTTTTCCCTTTTATGGTCTTTCTCTTTAGATGGTTAGGGTTTTTTTTTCCCTTTTCCTTTTCCTTTATGGGCTCTGAAAGAGGTCCAAGAAGTAGTGTGAGAAGGGGCAAGGTAGGCTTAAGTGCGGGCAGTGTAGCCTGGCTGGGATTTGAACCTGGGATGTAGATCGTAGTTTCTATCTCTAAGAATCTTGGTGTCAGTTAGCCATGGTCATTGGTTACGCATGAGGTAGTTCCTTCAATTCAACTATTGAAGAATTCATGAAATTGTAGTAGTGGCTTGGTGTAATTCCTGAGCTAATCTATGGGCTTAGTTGGGGTCATTCTATCAAGAAGACCGATTAATTTAACTTATGTTCTCCCTCTGCAGATTTTCTTCAATCCTGAGATATATGGCAGTGACTTCGCCACCCCTTTGCCAGTTGTAATAGACAAGTGTATTCAGTCTGCACCAATTGACACAAGGAGATCCTTATATAAGGTGAAGTACCATACTAACATGCATATATATAAGCCTAAGAGCTCTTTAAATTCTAGTGAACTGCCACTTCGAATCATAAAATTAGGGATCTTCCAAGGCTCAATGTTAGCTTGGGGCATCTTTTGTTGTTAACCCAGATGGAGTACATTAGTGTTGTTATATCGTATCAATTCAGCCATGATATTTAATTTCTGATCGGATGAATTTCAAGCCCTTCAGGTTACATGTTGTTGACAATTGATCTCTTTTACTTATTTCAGAATATAGTATTGTCTGGAGGTTCAACCATGTTCAAGGATTTTCACAGGAGGTTGCAACGTGATCTTAAAAAAATAGTGGATGCTCGCGTCCTTTTATCTGAAGCACGCTTAAACGGGGAGATAAAAGTAAGTTAATTGGTACCTTTAAACCTTCTTTAAATTGATGATTTTCTCTCCCTCCCTCTCACACGCACATGTGAGAAACTTGTTTGCCCAAGTTGTACAGACTAAACCAATCAACAATTACATAAATTCATTTGTCCCAATTGTTTATATTGAAAATACTGTTGTGTGGGTTGTTGATTGGTTTGGTTATGTAGTTTGTGCTCAGAAGGTCTTCCCATCCCCTAGGGCCCAGCACTTGCATGGACAAACTAGTCACATCGGTGTAGTTATGGCAGGCTGGACTGCTGTATATTTATTGCTTTGGTCTTGCTTTTACCTTTTTGCCTGCAGTCACAGCCAGTGGAGGTAAATGTACTCAGCCATCCAATCCAGAGATTCGCAGTTTGGTTTGGAGGATCGGTACTTGCATCAACACCTGAATTTTTTACGGTATGCATTTCTGACGTTTTTTGGGGTTAGGAGCTACTGTGAATGCCTCCCATAATGACTAATTTTGGGTACTAATAACGTGCTTATGTAATTAGGGGACGGGGGTTACTTTCTGTGACTAACTTTCTTCCTTGCTATTGACTGATAAGCACCATGTCCCCAAAGCAGAAAAAAAAAATCTATTTTCAACTTGAGCACGTTGGTCCAGGACAATTTGTGCGATAGCATATATGGAGTTGTAGGCTAGAGATGTATAGTTATTTGTTCTTGAAAAGCCATGGTAGGTGGAATGTCACATTTATAGTCGGTTGTCTTTGCCTTTTTGTCTGGCATTGATATCTTGAGTTTTGTATGCTTTTCTAGGTTAAATGGATTTGGTTGCACCTCATGGTATTGTTTGGCAAGTTTAGAAATATGAAACTTGTTAGAAAATAGAAGAAGAGGTGCCTGACTAGGTCAAAATTTGGATCCACTTTGAAGAATTTCAAATCTACCCCCTTTTCCCATTCTCCAGAGCCTAATTGTTTATTCTTATAAGAGATACCTCATTCATGTCCATCCATGAGGGCTCAACTGTGAAGCCAGTCACCACTGCATGTGAACTCAGGTCCAACTTTGGTTGTGGTGGTGACGAGATTGAATGTATAACTTGAATCATCATAATTGCCCCTGGACTCTCCTGCCTTGGCTCCATTGTCGTTCTGTGAACCTTAGATGAAGCCAACATATAATGATAAAAGCTCACCTAGCATGTTTGAGTTTCAAGATTCCTACGGCATGGATGTTCCATCCACCTTTATGGTCCAACTTATGTCTACCAGTAACAAGCTCTTTCTGGAAATCTGGGTTTTTAAAAAGATGCCCTGGTTGCATCTCCACCTTTTACAGGTTCTGAAAATAGTCATCGCAGCCCACGTTCTTCACTGTTTTCCTTTTGTTTCTCCCTTTTCAATGAAGGATCAACTTCTTCCTTGTCCATAACCATTTCAATTTTTTTTGTACTAATATTACTTCATTTTTGGTTTCTTTCCATCACATGAGGCGTGATTCTTGATTATTGAACCTTCTTTACTTCTTTATTTTCACTTCAAGAATTGCAATGGGTCATCATCGCATTTAGAGTTGAAACTGCTACCCTTCAAGTTATTTCTGTTTTGTGCTTCCATTAAGGGGTGGGTAATTCTATCTTTCTCGTCCAAGAACTAGCCTGTGCTTTATCACATTCTGGACAACTCCCCTCCATACTGATGTTGTCCTGCTCACCTTGTTCCTCCATTTCCTGCTGCAAATCCTCAGCCTCAGGTTTTTGGCACCCAGCTCCTCAACTTCACCCCCCTTAACGAGGTCTTTAACATCTAGCTCCCCCAAAAGTTCGTTTGATTCTCCCTCTGAAGAAATGTCTTGCCATGACAACGTTACCCATGTACTCGATGCCTACTTTCTTCATCAACAACTGCATCATAGTTTTAATTGAAATGCTAAAAATGGACTCTCTATTCTGTATTGATAATCACAAAATTTAATGACAACCTCTTACGAGGCTCTATCTTGGTTTTTCTGGTTTCCAATTAAATTCAGCTAATAGTAGAGAGTGTGTTCAAAAGTGTGTAAATCTCTTTGGTTCCATGAAACTTCTTGATCTCCTAAAGCTCATTAATTAGATCGTTTCTAGAGTTCCACTGAACACTCAACGCTATTGTGGTCATTGATGTGTTCTGGTTTTGTTTTTCGTCTTTACCAATTGCTTGAACTCAAGCAGCTTGGTGATCCCTTCCTTCAAGAGCCTTATGAATTGTCTATTTCTTTCCAAAATTTCAATATGGGGTGTTCTCAATCTGGTCAAATTTGTCGGTGGGTCAAACCAATTTGTTAGGAACTCAGATTAGAAAATGGAAGATGATATTTCTTCATTTCAAAAGAACAGAAAAAAACAGAAATAGCTCTCCTCCAATTGTTTCTCCTATGATAAAGAGTAAAACTCAATTCTCTAATGATACAAGATAGTGAACCCTTTGCCCTTACATTCTCCTATTTATTAAATTAATTAACCCCTCAACTAACGAATAATATCGTAACCATTTAAACTAATTTCCTAACTCCTAACTGTCACGTCCGTAGTTGGTTGTCTTTGCTTCTTTGTTTGGCATTGATAAGCTGGATTTTGTATGCTTTGCCAGTTTAAATAATCTTTGATAGCATTTTGGGTAAAAATATACATGGTAATAGTGTTATTGTTTGCTAAGTTTAGAATTATGAAATTTGAACAGGGTAAAGCTACTTTTTTTTTTTTGCTTTGTCATCCTTGCGGACGGCAATGTTTATTCAGTTTTCTTGCAATAATGTTCTCGTAGTGAGAGTATCCATAATTTCTTATTGACTCTTTAATCCTTCCGATATGTGTCTATACAAAATAAGATTACAATTTATGTTACAATGAACAGGCTTGTCATACGAAGGCAGAATATGAGGAGTATGGAGCAAGCATTTGCCGTACAAATCCCGTTTTCAAGGGGATGTATTAAAGCAACAAGGAATTAGTTGATCATGGATGCAGTTACTTGATAAACAGTTGAATTTGATCCCTCAATTCCACCTCCTGGTCTTTCTTCCCACCTATATTCGTGGTGGCAGGAGTGAGTGTAAAATATATAGTCATTGAAAATATGCATTTGTTTTTTATTCCAGCAGTCTTCCTAGGCAGTCAGTTTCACATGGTTAATACAGCAGGTCAAGATGGTACTTATTGGTTGCATAGAAGTGATATTTGACCAAAGTTAGCCCAGCTGAATTGCAATTTTTTTGGTGTTCAGCTTTGAGATCGACTGAGTTATGTATTTTTTGTCATTCATTGTTGTGACTGATGATTCCATGAAGGGCAGTTTAGGAAGCACGATAGAGAAAATTAAGATAAGACAAATTTCATTCGTTGCTTGGTGAACTTGTAAGATATGATAAAATAATCCTATCTTTCCATCATCCAATTCAGTGATTAAAATTTTATTTTATAATGACCAAGATTGGGTAAAATTCAAAATGATTTGATTAGGAAGTGTTTTTCCTTTTCATCATTTACTCCCATCCCATTCTCTCCCAACACATTTCGATTGAACTATCAATCCTTGTTAACACATCACATTTTCGAATTAGCTTATACCGAATTACATATTTTCTGGTTAAGTCGGGTTGAGTAAATTTAACGGAGCTACACGTTTTCTAATCTAATGAGTGAGCTAACGTTTCTTATTATTTATCAAGTTTCACAACATAAATAATATATCATATTATTCCAACGACTAATTAAGTAATAATGCCATGTCAAAATTTTAACTCCTTAAATCTATAAATAATATAACTAAAGGGAATACAAATAGGAAGTTTTTCCACCATTAAACCTATTATCCTCTCTCTGCTGTCTCAAGCCTTCTCCATTTATTTATAAATCTCTGTTTAACTGTTTCTAAACACTGGAAAACTGCGTTTTTGTAAGTGTGAATGTAGATTTGTTTTGTTTTACTTTGGCGTTGAATACCAAGTTCCAAAACCCCTAGGTTCAATGCACAGTTGTGATGCCTGTGTGGTAAGAGCTAACATTTCGAATTCAGTACAAACATTAAATGTATTTTGGCTTTTATTTCACACTGAAACAAGGTTATTTGGATCTATACTAAATTAGAAGTTTAAGACTGAATTTGAGTCTTGTATTAAGTAAAGATAAGAAATAAAAAATTTAAATATTATATAACAAAAATTTACAAATATATTATCTTTTTAATATTTAAGTATAAGATGATGTCATATTTTAAATATTGTTTAGATAGTTGATTTTTATATTGTATTCATCTTTGAAATTCCTATAACATGGTTGGTCAAATGATTTTTAACCAAGATAACACCTAACTTACGTTTTGTTAATCATCACCATGAACTAGTTCAGTTCAACATACTCAATTTTATAAAAAAAAAGTTTAAAATAAGATTTTTTCCTCTTAACTACTTTTTTATAAACAATGAAAGTGAATTTTTTTTATGCAGAGAATTCTAACAGTTATTAATAACAAATATCCTAAATATCCATGACGACTTTCCTTCAAACCTACTACTAATGGTGCAATAAATTTGAGATATTTTAGGACGAAACTTTTTCATAAAATAGAAAAGAAAACGATAAAATTCATTATTTTTTTAATTAAAATTAGTTCGTATATAATTTAAAAAAAATATATATTTTGGAGAGGGTAATATCAAATAACTTATACAATTTAATCTACTCTAATAATGAAACCTATGGCTTCATTAAGGTTAATAAAATTTTCAACAGAATAAACGGTGCCACTTACGTGCGCTTTACGTGATGTGCACGTGCGGCTATGTCATTTAATATCGAATTATATTATTAGGTACATTACATAGAGTGATTTTTTCATTTTTATATAATTAAACATTATAATAAATATTTTTGTATTATATAAATTAAGTTAAGACTTATAAAGAATAATTTAATTTTTTATAAAAGATATTATTTTTTTTTGTAATTATTGATATTTTTAGATATATTAATTTAAATTATTGATATCTTAGAAAAAAAATTAATTTAGAGAGATAATAAAAGATGATAAATTAAGATAAATAGGTATTTAATAATATCAGATATAAAAAAATACGAAAGGTAATTTGAGATGGTTCATAAATAAAATTTTGGATCTGTTATAACAAAATGTATATTAAAGAAAAGAAAAAAGACTTTAATATATGTAAATATAAACAAAAAATATGATAGCGGCTTATTTTATGTAATTAAAACATATAATAAATCAATTATTTTCAATATACAAATTATATTATAATTCAGATAAAAGAAACAAATATTTTTAACTATAAATATCATATTTTAAATTTATTGGTAATTATTTAAAGTATGATATAAAAGGTTATTTATATTTATTGATATTTTTCACACAAGTTTTGAAATTTCGTTTAGAGCTACAGTTAAATGATAATCAGGATCCTGGAAATTTATGGTGTCATGGACAAACCGATAATACAATAGCCTTCTAAGCATTTAAGTATGGTTCTTCTTGTATTTTTTTTTATTACAAAATAATGATTAATTATTTCTTAATTAATACTTTATAAAATGTTTTCAATAGAAATTAAAGCAAAATTATAGTCTATTCTGTAACATAGTAAATGGCAAATAAGATTTTAATAATTTTAATTTTGAAAAACTTATACTCCAATAAGACATACCATTGCCTTATTAACTTAACCAAATAAACAACATTTCAATCCATTTATCCACTCAACTCAACGATTTGATTTGGATTCAAAATCAAGAACCGAACGAATTGTATTTAAACAGACACTAGTATGTTTATTGAAAATGGATTTACAATATAATTGCATTTTACTTCTAATATATGTATATTATCAAAATATAATAGCAAACCGAACAAGTCCTAAAAGAAAGGATATCGTATTTTAACTTATAATATAAGAATAAATTTATATGATACTCTTATTTTTTTATCATTTTTATTATTTATTAAATTTAAGTTTCATGTATTATAATAAAACCATTTACATCATCAAACAGTTAAAATTTCATTTTAAATTAAACAGTATGAAAGTTATAATCATATCATATGTATTTAAATTTAAATTAAATTCTCAGTTTATTTTAATTTCTTTCTTTATTCTCTGCACAAAATTTATTAAGAATAATTTTATTTTATAAAAATCATTTAAATCTTTTACAGAAAATAATCTTTTATAATTCTAAAATTATTATAAATAACAGAAGTCAACTCTATTCCAAATCTAAACACAAAAACTTAAAATCATGATCAAATTAGAAGAATGCTATATATCCTAATACAACTTATCTTTAGCAACTATATATAAAGCAGAAATGGCTTATCAATCATCCTTTATCCGCTTTATTTGACTTAAAACTTTCTTTCTCTCTCTCTTTCTTCAAAATTAAGCTTTCTTCACAAACTTTCATCTCATCCAAAAAAAAACACAAAAGGTTACGTCCCAAGCATAGACCTAGAAATCAAAATTAAGAATGAGAAAGAACACGTTCCATTATTGTTGTTCATAGCACGACATGCATGTGGGAATGAACATCACACTCACAAAACCATTCATCCTAAGATGCTTTATCGTCTCCTTCATCCTCTCCCTCCCCTTCTTCCTCTTCCTCCAACAATTCTCTCCGCAACAACACCACCGCCACGTCAGCATCATCACCACCGACAGTAACAACCTCAGAATCCGACCCGGTTATTCTTCCTACGACGCCTACATCCAGCGCCAGCTCAACAAAACCCTCAACCCGCGCCTCCGAAAAATATGGACCACGCGCGACTGGAACCGCAAGATCCCGGTTTTTGCGCGCTTCTTCGAGGACCTCAAGGAAAAGAAGCTTCTCCACGAGGGCTCCAAGGCGCTTTGCGTAGGCGCGCGCGTGGGGCAGGAAGTGGAGGCGCTAAGGCGCGTGGGCGTTCGGGATTCCGTGGGAATGGACCTGGTTCCGTACCCTCCCCTGGTGGTTAAGGGGGACTTTCACAACCAACCGTTTGATAACGGCACGTTCGACTTCGAATTCTCGAACGTGTTTGACCACGCGCTCTACCCGGACCGCTTCGTGGCCGAGATCGAACGAACGTTGAAGCCCAACGGCGTGTGCGTGTTACACGTGGCGCTGTCGCGTCGCGCTGACAAGTACTCCGCTAACGACCTGTACAGCGTGGAGCCCCTCGTCACGCTTTTCAAGCACTCCGCTTTGGTTCACGTTCGTGGCGTTGATGGTTTTGGTTTGGACACAGAGGTTGCCTTTCGTAAGAACACTTTACGTTAACGCTTCTTCTCTCCCAGAATTTTACATCAACACCATTCAATTATCCTACACCCTTCTATCACCTAATACAAAAAAATAATACTTTTACTTTTTTAGTTAATTCATCTCAAATTATTTTATATTTTAAAATAAAAGTATTATTTTACTGATGTTGGATGGATGTTGATTAGAAAATGGGATGTTTGTTTAATTTATCCTTTTCTATAAAAAATTTAAGAGAAAGTAATAAAGTAGAATACATATTCTTCATAAATTATTAATATGTAAAATATGTTTATATAATTTTTAGTAAACATTCCGAATTCAAGCTTGTTGAAATAGTATATTGTTATCCGAATCACTCTATTCCAAGTTTTATAATTCATAATTTTGTCACAATTTTATCTTTAGTAAACATTTTTAAGGATTAAATGATAAAAATGTATTTAAATTATTTTTACCTTTAATTTCTTCTAAGCGAGAGTATTAAATAATTTTTAAACAGATATTAAAATTAAATAATATAGAGGTAAAAAAAAAAAAAGTTTGTCATGTTTCAAATTCAATTTATAAACATCTTATCTCCTTTTTTTTTTTTTAATCTCTAAATCTTTTTTTTTTTTGCTTATCCATATAACAACTATTTTAAAGCCATGATGTTAACTATAGGATTTTGTATTCTTGACCTAAAAGTAAATTTTAGTGTGTTCGGTGATAAGAAAAATGGATATGCTTTGTTTAGTGAAAATAACTGGCGAACAGCATTCAGCAAATAGCATACAATAGGAGTTTTACATTCATTTTTTGAAAGGATACAAATTATTCAATTAATTTAATCACTACAATATTTTCATTTCTATGTGTAATTGTTTTTATTTAAAGTTTAACTTTCATCCAATTCAACATGAAATGGTTTGAATTATATTCATTGAAAAAATTATAAGTAATTATCTTATTTATTAAAAATTACTTAGTTGAATAATGCATTAAAAATGATTAATTTTGTAAATAATATGTTATGATCTTGATTAAATTAATTATAGTTGATAATAAAATAACTAAAAAAAAACTGATTTAAATTGTCAACGTTTAAAAAAAACTGTAAAAACTAAAATAAGAAAATATAATATTTCCATGAACTTCAAACGTACTCAAACCAATTATTTTATATTAGTTTTAACTTATATAAAGATAAAAGGAGTATTAATTATTTTTATATTATATATAATTTAAATATATTATAATTATTAATTCTATAAATTAAACCAATATAATAATAACTATCTAAAACAGGAAGCCGTTTTCATCAATATGTATCATTATAGCTAACATGTGATGTGCAGTGAGCCTAGTAAATTTACTTATTAATAATAAAAATAAAAGTAGATCACAAATTTAACTATATAATTCTATGAATTAAAATTTAATATAGAACACAAAAGGATGTTGTAAATCCTTTTAAACAAAAAAATATCATATTTTTTTATTTATGTTAATCAAGCATGAAGTAGTTTATGAAGGAAAATAAAATTCATATGCTATTTAAAATGACATAATATACTTCCTCTTTAAGTCAAATATAACCAATTAACTAATTTTTACAATAATTAAAACTTTGCAGCAATAAAAAATTCATTGAAAATAAATTTCACCGTGCCTAAAATCTTTAATATTTTATCACGATAAATTGTATTTAATTCCTATCCTTCTTTGAACAACAGGAGCTGTTTTATTAGTGTAAATAAAAACTGCCTTATTATACAGAAATAAAAAAACTCAGTAACCTAAATAACATAATTAGTTATTATTATTAAAATAAATTATAGATATATATCAAATATTATTAAAAACAAATTAGGAGTAAAATCAAATAACTAACATTTTAATATAGAGTCTGGATTTGTTTGGAATGATAATAATATTATAAAACTAAGAACTAATTTAAGTTTAAATTTTATGAATTAATAACTCTTTGTGCAGACAATATAATTATTTATATTAAGAAAGTAATTAAAATTTTAATTATGGATGAGTTTAAAGATTTAATAAATAATAATCTAAATATAACTGTTTTTTTACAATTTTAATTATATTAAATTATATTCTATTTTTATTATATTAGTAACTGTTATGTCAATAGATAATAGAAGTCATATCATTTATGTGGATATAAATATGAAAATGTCGATGTAAAATATAAAAACGTATGGAGGATAATCAGAATAGAAATACAAGCATTTCAGATTTCTTTTCATAATATTATGATTTTTTAAAAATTATTATGTGTATTACAAAACATTACTATATGTTACTTTAATAAAAGTATTATAAAATATCTTTTATACTCGCTAGGAAAAAGTTGTAGATTGGACATTCTTTGCATGGAGGGTATATCCCAAAGCAACCATGCATGTGGGGGGAGTTTATCAAAGTTGCCATGCACTTGACGTGTTATCTTTGTCTTCGCATATTTCCTACCAAGACAATTGCTTTTTATACTATACAAACTACTTTATGCATTTAACAAATTGTTAACATATCAATAGTATCTTTATTATTTTTATTTTTAAATTTGCTAAATTTAAAGTATCGTGCACGAAAGCAATTGCCTCCCACCAAACACACTTCATTCATCTTTTATTCTACCTCATTTATTGCTGTTTGTATTTTCTTGCCGTTGTCTTTTTTTTATTATGTACCCTCAACCATACATACACGCAGGTCTATTAAGTTCATATCAACGATTTAACTTTTAGAAATAACTAAAATATAAGATGCAAAACAAAATAATTAATTTAACTTTTAAACAATATTTTTTATTGACTCACTTAAAAATAATAATTTATTATTAAACTGAGGTTTAGAAATAAATGTTTTTAAGATTTAGTTATATAAAGTGTATGGGCAGCTCAGCCCCTTTAAGATGTTCAATAAATAATGTGGTCACTACTTTGCACAATAAATAATGTGGTCACCGTATCAAGGTTTTTGGCCATCTTTGTGATGAAAGTGAACCCTAGGACCATCCACAAATTACATCAACTAAACCAAACTAAATTCAACCTTTCGTTTGCTTTCAAGGCCACTATAATTCATCATCTTTAACTTTAAATCAAGTATAACAAACAAAGGCTAAAGTAGTAGTAGCTTTTAGAATGGTGCAATAAGGAAATTCGGAATAGGCATTACAGTACAATGTGCATGAGATGCAAAAGGATGACAAACGATTTATTTATTTATTCATTATTCATTCAATTTAAAAATGAATAAATACATTCATTATAAATATAATAAAAAATAAATGAAAACAAATTCATTCATTTAATTTTACAAATAGTTAACGATGCTTCATTATTTCTCACAATTCAATAATATTTTTATCATGAATACTTAACAAATCAAAATTAATTCAACCAATTTTTTCATAATTAAATATTTCTTAAATTATCACTATATTTTTAACAATGCTAAAAATGTTTTATGGTGAAAAAATATTAATTGATATATTGAATTGGATTTTTATTAAATGAATCAAAAATTTCATTGAATTTTTAATCGACTAATATTGATAAGTTAATTTTTTAGCTAATCTATTGTGATTCTAAATAAAATTTCTCTAATTTTTTTAGCCGATTTAGTTAGATAAATGTAACGGATAAGTTGGGTTAGATAGGTGAATTTAAATGAATTATAAAACTAAATCTTTCAATTCTTTATCATCCACCAGATATGGTTGAACACATACTATAATAGCATAATATAAGTTTCTTAGCAGCACGAAAAAACAGCAGATCATAATCACTAATGTTGTCTCCAAACAAACTCACTCTCTTGCTTCTTGTGGTAATTGACATGTAACATTCCCTGAACTCAAATGGCAGCCAAAAATGTCTAACTTTATTTCTTCTCAAAAAATTTTGATTAATTTCGGTGAGGGTGAAATGAGAAAATTTTCAATAGATGAGAAACAATGCTAAGATAATGCTAAGATGTGTTTATAGCAAATGTTAATGTAGTTTCAAATGTTGGAGATACTATCAAACTTGGGAAACTGTTGAAAAAATTAAGAAAAAAGAATCAAAGAAATCAAACAAGATTAAAATTAGAACGAACCTATATCAAGATTTGACACTCATCAATAAAAAGATTAAAACTATTAAATTTGTATGTTTATATATAATAATAATAATAATAATAATAATAATAATAATAATAATAAATAGAATTAATGAAAATACTTTAGAAATATTCTAATCTTTATAAAAAATCACAGAGTTATACTGATTCACATTACTGTTTTATTTTAAATTCATATTTGAATACGGAATAAAAACAATTACACAAAACCAGAATTGACAATATAATATAAATTTTATAAGATAAATTTTAATATCAGAATTAAGTTTAATTTTATTTCAATTTTATAAAATTGGCTTGTAAATTAAAAATTATGTTATTTATAATCTGTGAGATTTATATCACAACATATATGTTTATATCTTTTTTGAGAAAATAAAAAAGATATTTCATAGGACTTGAAGATAAGATATTTGCTAGAGATAAAGTTGGAGTGGATTAGGATTGGTTTTGATTATTCCTGCGACGAATACCAATGGAGAGTCGCCAAGAATCAAGCAGAGGGTCAGGGATTAAGCGTGCGAAGAACCACTGAAGTGAGTGAGCCCAATAAGGTGTGCACCTTGCTTTGAACCCAATTTCACGAATTGCAGCTCTTGCATAAGCCTCAGCTGTTGGTATAAACAATGAATCTCTCTCAATACGAGCCACCCTTGACACCATATTCGTTGCAACGTACAGTGGTACCTTCACTCAACAACAACTTTCATATTCATCATAACTACTGTACTAAACTTTACCCTAAAAAACTGTAAAGACAAACAAAGAGCACCTATAAGTGTAAAGATAGTAATTAGACCTGACATTGCACATGTATCCCATATTGTCCATACTCCACATATAGAGATCTTGAGAATTGATCCACGTAACTGCATGTAAATAGCTTAGTTCTAGTATAATAATTATCATGCAGATTATATGAATGAAAGATTTTATATTCACAATATATATCATTTACTTGAATGACAATATCAAAATTATATAATATCAAGTATGTTTTAATTTAAATATTTAATGAATATAGAAAATAATTAATACATCTTAAGGTAATTTAAAAAATTAGAAAAACAATTCAACATATAATACCATGAAAAACCACGGGAAATCATTATTAGAGTGAAACTAGCTGGCTAAAGCACGATTTTAGAGTGATTGAGTTAATTCAACAAAGCAGTTGTTTTGATATCAATTTAATTTTTAAATTTTATGCTAATTCTTTAATCATCAAACCAATGTTATTCCAACTCTATTTAAATAATAGAAAATTATTTTCAATTTAACACTGTAAAATATAATACTCGGCACTTTTATATTCCAGTCCCTAATTTTCAAAACAAGTTTAAAATTATACAGAATAAAATTATATATGAAAGTAGTATTACTTTATTTTATTTTTATTTTTATTCTCATGTATGATTCATTAAAATATTAAGATTTAATCAAACATGATTTTATATTCATGCCAAGTTCTTAGAAAATATATTCAAACATAGCCTTACACATTTTTGAAAGACAATAACGTAAGATTATCGTATCAAAATATGATATTACAATTTTAACAAAATTTTACTATATTTTAGTAGTTATCTTTTTATTTTTTTAAACATTGCGAAAAAATAAAAAGATGAGAATAACATATTGCGGATTGAAATGTGGTTGAAAGTGTTGTGTGATGCAAAAGTTGGTGTGTCTCTTAAAAGAGAGCTCAGTGTACATAACTGTGAAAATTTTTGATAGTATGTTGAATACATTTTATATAATATAAAAAAAATAAGAAAAGAAAAAAAAATTGAGTTGTTAAAATGATAATTGTTTTAACAGAGAGAGAGAGAAAGAAAAGAAGAGAAAGCTTACGCCTTGGTGGCAGCATAGACAGTGAAGAGAGGATGAGAAGGCACAACCAGTGCAGCACCGGAGCCAACGTTAACGATCGCTCCCTTTCTCCTTTCCAACATCCCACGCAGAACACACCTCGTTACTTTCGTTGTTCCTTCCACGTTCACTCTAACAATCTTCCTCCACACACTCTCCTCAACTTCGTCGAAAAACATCGCATGCGGATACGTCATCCCCACGTTGTTCACCAACACGCCCACATCCAACCCCTCGATCGCCTCCTCCAGCCGCCGCAGCCCCTCCGAGAGATCCTCGCACGCGAAGTCTATCACCACCACCTTCACGCGCGCGCTTGGATGCTTCGCCTTGATTTCACGCGCAACACCTTCCAGCTTCTGCAAGGTTCTGCTGACCAGGATGAGGTTGAGCCCTCGCTGCGCCAGCTGCCAGGCGAAGGCCTTGCCGATGCCGTCCGTGGCTCCGGTGACCAGAGCCCAGGAACCGTAGGTTCGGACGAGGTTCTTCTCGGATCGGAAGCAGGTTCGGAAGATCCAGGCGGAGAGGGAGAGGAGGAGGCGGAGCGTGACGATGAAACCGAGGCATGAGATTATGAGAACACAGTCATCAACTCTGTTACATGCTGCTATAACCATTTTCTTGCTATTGTGTTTCCCTGTAACAATGCCCTTAAATATTGTGGCAGTTGCTAGCATCATAGTCACATGCATGGAGGTTGAGGTTTCAATTAATGTATGTGAAACCAATAACGGTTCCTCCACCTAACAAACCATCTCAACATATACCTCTATTCATGTGGGTGACACGTGTTTGATGAAAGTAGTGACGTGAGTCCTACAGCTGTAGACCCACAACACGACACAACACAACCAACACTTTTTGTTTCTAACTTGCTCTTCTTTTCGAATGTTTGCTTACTTACAATCATTTTCTTCACTCAAATCCAACTTTATAACTCTTTCACCCACCCTTCAATTTCACGGCAAATTTAATAAATTTGTATAAATAATTCTATATGTATAAAAAACTCCAAATTTTATATGAACACATCGAGGATTTACCATTATACCAAAAAAGTATTGATTTCGAGCCAAAAAAACTTGTGTTGATAATCAGTAGATAAAAAAGGCTACACGTTAGGCTTCAAACGCCAAAATTATCATGGTCGACGTAATGATTATTCAACAAATTTTCCATAGACCTTTTAATTCAATTTAAACTCTCCCGAGGGTTTTGATGATCATAAACTTACTAAAATCAGCAGTAACAACTATTTTGGGAAGGGTTGGGACTAATGACCCACATGGCAGCTCAAAGTGTGGAGGTCTCTATTCCATAAATGCACTTAAAAAAACATCGACATATCAACTATTTTTCCTATTCTGACTGGTGATTAAATCCTATACTTCGTTTAAAAATATTGAGGAGTTGGGGATAGGAGAATATTATTGTTTAAGTCCTTGTTATCAGGTAATACTTGAAATGGTGTATGATGCAAACTTTGTAATTTCATCATTAGGCATCTGCACTTTGGAAGATGATTTTGTAAGAGTTATCTGTTTAGTCCTATAATGCTTTAGAGGAATATGATCACACTTTAGGTAGTTATTGGTTTAAGCAAATGTGGAACACCAAAGCAGTTGGTCCTGCACAAGTTTGTGCATAGAAGGTGTTATTTGGTAAGCTTCTTATTAGAGTTAATTTGGTGAAGTGACCAGTGATAATGTTAACTACGTTGTGTCCACAATGTAATAATGAAGACGAAACAATACAACACATCTTCTTTAAATATATAGTTGCACAAAAGGTGTAGAATAATTGTGATAGATGGATAGGTATACACTCTGTTAGGCATAATAATGCTGGAAGTCATTTTATGAATTTTTATTTGATTTGTGTTCAATAGGAATTAATATTGTGTGTAAAGGAATGTGGCTAGCAATAGTGTGGGAGATTTGGAGACATAGGAATAACGATCATGTTTAACAGGGTGTTGTTAATGATTCTAAAATTTTTGTTATGGCATAACTTAAAGTATGGGCTTGGGCTAAGTTTAGATAAGACGATAAATTGTTCATTTTCAAATTAGTGCTTGTGTCCTATGCAATGCCTAGAAAATAGTTAGATAACTACCTGTATAGTAGACAAGGGTCTAAGGGTACTGTTATATGTTACATTATAGGGAGTCGATTCAGAGAGTAAAGTCGGAGGGCAAGCTACATATTTATTTATGTATTGTGTTTGTTGTGTTTTTTTTAGGGAAACATAATATTGGCGTAGAGCTGGTGCCTTATTTGTTGAACATGGAGTGTTTAGTACTAAAGGTATTACCGTTGGGCAAGGTCCAACTTTGTTTGGATTTCATCGTGTTTGTTGTGGTCTTCCTGCTTATGTCGAGTTGTAAATTATAAGTGTTGTCTTGGGTGTAGTGGTTCTGGTTACCGAAATGTAGATTTAACTGGGTTTGATTTCGTTTATTTTATTTTTCCTGTAATAGGATTAGAGTATCTCTTAAGTGCTCTCATTAATTTATTATTTGCTGTAAAAAGAATGAGATGTTTTTGTAATAGAGTTAGAATATCCTTAAATACCCCGTTTTATTATTTTATTTCTGAAAAAAAAAATATAGTAAAACGAAATAGTTATATTAGTTGTAACTTTCTAATGCTCACCATATGCGCTTAGTGGTGAGGATAGTTTATAAAACTTATATGTAAGCTTATAAGGAAATCAATCCTAATCTCATAATTATGATAAGGATCATTACCTCTTTAATTGATGGGAAAAATTCTTTGAACGAAGCAAGGGGAGAGAGGTTCTTGTTAGTCTTAAGAAGACATACCTTCTATTAGAGGTGGAATAAAAAATTAACTTGTGTTTTCTGGAAATTCTTCATTTCTTCTTAACTAAAAATGGGTGCAAACTTTGTTCCATTATAATCTAATAAGTCTACATAAAAAAACCAAGATATTGATTATTTTTATGCACTTTCTCTAAATCTTTATTTATAAAACTACTTATTTCACACTCTTTAAAAAATTAGTTAGTTTATCTATTGATATTAATTTTGTCAATATATTTTACTATTATTCTAAAACTAACCTTAACATTTTTTTTAAATTAATCATCCCCTAATTGATTAATTAATTAATGTTTGGAAGAGAATGATAATTATGTAACTTGTATACTCATCTTCTCCAATATAAGAGTAGCGAGAGAAAGAGAATATCTCATTTATTTCAGATATTTATTATTTATTGGTTAAAAATTATTAATTAGTTAAGGATATTTCAGAAAGAAAATAACTAACGCAACGCACCATATAATTACAAAAAAAAATCTTACAGAAGATAAATAGTCATATGGAAAAATATTGTAAATAAAAATAGAGAAAGTAATTTGCAAGTTATTTTATATGTTATCTTAAAAAAAATACTAAAATAAGTCTAAAACAACGTAAGGGCATATAATAAGTTAGTAGTGAAAATGATAAGGTACTTAAAAAGGATTAAATTAATATAAAAAGAATTAAATTTATCAAAATTTGTCATCACTGACCCAACTTCAAATCTTTTAAAGATCAAAATAATATGATTAATCGCCATTCTTGATGAATGTCCTCCTATATCTCAAGAGACTTCCTGTGAATGAAGAAGATTATTGGCAAGGGAGAACATTATTTTGTGCCCATACTCTCATTTTTAACTAGTTGTGACTTTCCAAATTATTTTGATCTTCCTTAAAAAAATTTAGAGATTAGAGCTTTTGAAGAATGGAAATCAGAACGCCATTGACATTAAAATTTAAAGATCAAAATATTAATGGAAATTAATACTAGTAACTCCTAGTTGCTTAAAGATGTTTTTTATGGGAGCTAAATTTTTGAAAGGCTTCTTGATTAATTTTCCTTTTAAGATGAACAGGTTTGAAGATATAAGTTCAACAAATAAACACCATGCTTCACTTTCACCACTCACTAGTAGTAGCCCATGTTTTGCAGCATTTGACAAACATCAATGTGTACCAAGCCATTCAATAATAGTATAGTATATTATAGTATAATTATATATTAAAAATATATTCAATACATGTCATCATCACTTTCAGCCAAACGTGGTCAGCACTATGCTGCTGGTGGCGTAAAGAATCACATTTGTCTTCATTCAACAACTCCAGCCATAATCGTCATATTAATTTTTTTTTTAAAGAAAAAAAAAAAGCCTCTAGAGAGATGGCACAAGCTGAAAAACCAATAGACAAAAAGTTGCCTAGTTGAGCACATCAGCATCATGAAAGTAACAAGAGCAGACATATCTGCTTAATTTGTCATTGCAAAAGGTAGTTTTTGATTCTTCTATTTACATATTATTTTGTGCCGCTGCGTACAAAGGGGAAACATGTGAAAAACTAGAAGCTACAACAATGATTTGAGCAGACTGCTACTATTTCTTTTCTTTTTCCTTTTATATCTAATCCGTGGTCTGGAGACAGATGAGGCCTCAGAAGAAACTGAAGAGAATCAACATACGTCCCAAGCAGCGAGAAACACACATCCTTATCCTTGTTTAAGGTTTAAAGCAAAACCACTTCTTCTGCGCCTAAAGCATATATATATTTATGTATGGTATTAGCTATTCAACTTCATTACAGACAGTTCTATTTGTTATTGAAAAAAGAAACAACCACACAAACTCATTCCCATGAGTTCCGTGTAATAGGAAAGTCCATTTTATCTGTTTTTAACTTTCAAATAACCAATAAATCACATGCATGTGTTATGTTGTTTCTGGTACTAAATAGCGTAGCTCTTTATGTTATTCATATGTACCTTGGCGGATTTATCATCTTCCTTGCGCGAGTTATTTCTTCGCTGTGATTGAACACGTACGGATCCTCCTCCGCCAGTTTTTTTATCATCCCTGGCCTTGTTGAATATAACAGTGAATCCTTCAGCTGAGGCAGGATCATTAACATCCCATTCCCCAAACTTGGGTAGTGGCCTTCCTTCTTGTTCATACTGTACATGAAGAAATAAATGCTTACGTCAAAACATAGATTAATTATTCATCGAAGATGAAAAACAGAAAGACCCTTTGCTCATCATTAACGACAAACAATTGCTGAAAACCTGATACATAGCTAAACCTCGTTTCCGCTTTGTTTTATATAATATCAAGAATAATAATAATAACAACACAGTTTGAGATCTTTTTAAAGATGGTCTAGAGATGAATAGCATTATAACATGGTGGTAGGATCTTACCGAAGCCATTAAGATTGAAGCTTTGATATGTACGGTGGTTACCCAAATTTCTGGAGAAAAGGAACAGACAACAAAAGAGAAGAAAAAGAAAAAGAAAAAAAAGAGGAGATTGAGAAGAATTAGAATTTAGAATGGTTTAAAAACCAGGCTGGTAGGTGCAGCATTTATAAAGGGGTAAGGAATAGAAAGAGAAGCCCTAAAACACAAACAACAATCTTGCTGGTTTTACGTGTCACCCGTCCAAAACGCGGGTGATTTGCTGTTCTGTTTATTTTCCGTTTTATTTTTAGGAGAACATTCCTTCAAAGGCTAACAAAAACCAAGCCAATATGGCCATATTCCAAAAATGGGAGACAAATAAAGACAAATTGGTAACAAGAAAGCCAAGCGACCTCGTTGCCATTAAAAATTACAGTCTATCTACTGTTTATTTCATGGCATGTTTTTAGAGGACTACAACAGAGATCTATAAATAATATGTAATATACAAACATGGATTTTTCCTTAAACAATGGAGGAGAGCAGTGCTCCCATTACTTGTTGTATTTGCAATCTTCCTTCTTGAATTGATTTCCGTATCACAAGACTCACATATACATCAAACCCAGGGCAGGGAGATATAGAGAACCAGTGACTTATCCTTGAAGATGACAATCACTCATTTAATCTCATTTAATTTCTGGTTTGGTGTATTTGACGTGTACCGCCATAAAAGCCCTCCAATCAGATTGTTCACCGCATGAGAAGCCATGGGAACCATAACGCTAGAAGATAAAATTGTAGCATATCCATATGCAAGACCAACAAAAGTTGCCCTAAAACACAGACAACAATCTTATTGTAATTTAATCAGAACTAACAAAGACAATAATGGAAAAAAAATTTGTGATTTACATAAAAGGGTAATCTGGAAGGATATATGTGAACCAAATACGGTAAAACAATTTTCAACAAATGGAGAGAAAAAAACAGAGTGGGGAAATGGGTGAAATTAGAAAGATACGCACCAGAAGGCAAAGGAATACTTTCGACCATTGCCCAGGTGTAAAACACCAAAGATCAAGGCAGCAATCCCAACACTATTCCAGTTCGTTCCCAAAAGTGGAAGAATTGCTCCTCGGAAAAGGAGTTCCTGGAATTTAAGTAGTAATATGTGATATCAGTGTAACGAACAGGAAAGATGAAATGAGCCAAGAAAAGTAGCTCTATTTTAACCTCACTAATACCAGGCAAGAATGCAACGACAATATAATCCAAAGGCTGAAGTGAGCTAAGGACCTGATTCAGAAAACAAAATATTTCCAGAGTTCAGCAAAGCATCAGTGTATCTAATACAGACTAAAACACAAAAATGACAAAAGCAACAAACTTGCAAAAAAAGTTATTTCAAGAAGAAACGATTTCTAGTCAGATGCACCTTTTTACTCAACTTCCTCTATAGAGTATTTACATTTTAGAGTGCAATCCACTACCAACAAACTAAGCTAACAAAATATTACAGAACATTTCCAGAGCCACGGATTGATTCAGTTACCTGCTTATTGGCTGCTTCGCTAGATTCTGCAAAATTTGGCCATGTCTTCAATAGCAAATAGCGACATGATGATATTAACACTACAAGTCCTGTAATCAACTCAAGATGCCACAATTCAAAACCAACTGCAGACGGGAAAAAAAACGAGATCTTATGATGTTCCATAAATGATAAATTTACACATTAACCAAGAAACAAACACACTTATATTCGCGTCATGAAAATGATTAAACCAATTAAAAAAGTTAATGGCACATTACCAGAGACTGAGGTAGGGTAGGCAGTGGGGGGCAAGGCTCCCCCTGAACTTTTTCTAATTAGCTTTTTTATTACAGAAAATATTTAATATTAATAAAATTAATTTCTATTTTATAAGTTACAATTTTGGAGACAATAATATTTAGATATTATATTTTTACTTTTGAATGTAATGATATTTTTTTCTCTTTTCAAATATATATTTTATTTTTATGTAGTTTTTAACGTAGAGATCATTTTTCTTTTTTCCTTTTTCAGATAAAATCTTTTATTAATTTTTTAAATAGTATTTTTTTCTTTTATAATTGATTATAAATGATTGCAATTGCTACTATATTAGTTTTCCACTTATATTAAGTTCATATGATTACAATTGATTTAAGAAATAACGTTTATTTATTAATATGTACCACTAGGACAAACTTATTATGACTATTAAGATAATTATTCACAACTTGATTTTTAAGAGACAAAAATATTTTATTTTATTATCATAATTATTTATATATCAAAACAATACTTGTTATATTATTTTTGTTAAGAAAAATAGTTATTTGAAAAAAAAAATCCTTAATGCAAATTATAAATATTTTTCTTAACATACAAGAGAAATATTTTGATATACTATTAATAGATTTAATTATGTTTTTAATTCTATAAATTTGAGGTGAAATTCAGTTTTGGTTTCCAAATTATAGAAATTTTATTTTACTCTCTCAAATTTGAAACATACATATTTAATCCCTCAAATTAACTATTTAGAAACTAAAACAAGTTTGTAAATAAATCATTTTAGCCCTTCAAATTTAATGTTTAGAAATTAAAACACGTTTTAAAATTTAAAGGACTAAAATGAATTTTTTAAATTTGGAGAAACTAAAACTAAATACATTCCAAGTGTTAGAGAATAAAAACATAATTAAGCCTTATTAATATTACATATTATTTTATGAACAATTGTTATATATCTCTATTACATTATATGATATTTAACTTTTACAATATATTTTCTCTCCCCTTCCTATGATCTGGGCCTCGCTCTCAAATAATTCTGGTTCCCCCTGCACACTAGCCTTTAGAGTTCAACTAGAAAAGAATATAATATCTAAATATTTGGATGTAATGTCAGTATTCCTGAAAACGTCATAATAAATAGCACCATACACGCAGCCTTGCTCCAGATACACACACAAAAGAGTGTACTTTCACGTCTTATTTTTTTAAAAAAAATCCAAATTTATCTACCCCTTGGCTCATTAATTTCTACTCAAAATGTCAATCCAGCATTATCATATGCATTCAAGTATTAGATAAATTCTCAAATGATAACTGTTATTTTAAGCAATTAAGAGTTTAAAAATAGTTATTGATATCCAATATAATTTTATGACCAATTTCCAATGAAAAAAAATCCATGTAATTTTGAACCACAACTAATAGTAAGAACGAAGAAATAGATGAGTGTAATACATGATACTTCTGTAGAGCAGTCTAAGACTGGCAATCCTTCCACGGACGCGACATGAGATACCTGCAAGTTGCAAAAACAAAAATGAAGTACAAAATGAACACGATATTCTGTGTCATGTGAATTTCTACATATAACAATGAGAAGTCAAATTTGATGAACTTTGAGTCTCCTTTCTAGAAGAAAAAAAAGTTGATTAGAACTTTCAATCTCAAGCTAATTTCTCCCAAATAATGTGGTGTTAAAAGGAAATATAAAGATTACACTGAAATACCCTTCATAATGGCTAAATAAACATAAAGTAGGAAACATGCAAGTGCAGCAAAGGGGGAAGCTGATGTAGCAAAGCATAAAAGGAAGAGAACCTGCCGAATCACTAATCCCAAAGCAGCTATAAGACCAGAAGTTATTATGCAAGCTTGAAGCACAGCACTCCTTGAAGGTAAAGGGTTAGAATTCTTGGCAGCTGGATTAAGAGAAGTATCCAAGTTGTCATTTTGAACAAATTTATCATCTATGATATCTCCGGATCTCTCTGGTCCATCTCTTCTGGATTTCCTCAATGATTTCTTGGCAAAAGAGCATGTGCTATATCTACTCCCTACCATAAGAGAGAAGAAAAAAGAAACTCTTAAAAAACAACCATCCCAAAAGTTTCAGCTATTAAGACGGCTCATGATGTTTTTATTACACCTCTATCAAATCACTGCACACAACACCCTTTTGGCCTTGGAGCTTGAATTATAATTTTTTGTGTTTAAAATGACAGGAATGAAGATCAAACCTAATACTTCATAAATAGTACCAAACCCTCCATTCTTATTGGTTAAAAAATCCATCTCGTGAAAAATCACAAAAAAATTATTCAAGCTAAATAGCACTCTTGATGATGTACAAACCCATCTATTTCATGCTTAAATTAATCTTTTATGAGAAGAATGGGGAAGGATGATCGAACTCTACACCATTTAGTAACAAAGGCACGTGAACAGTTCCATATTTCCTCTCTAAGTCTAACTAGTCACTACCTCAAAAATCACGCATAAACCAACTCCTTCAAAAAGCTAAGCCAATAGATAAAGCACATGAATGGTTCTATATTTCAAACCTGCTTGGACAGGCTCATCAATTATAAACATCTTTAGAAAAGAAAAACAAGAAAAAACTCTCTAATAAATTATGCATAAGCCTATCTGTGTAAGTTATCTTGTATGAATTCTTACTTTTACCTTATATATAAACTAATTTTATTTTATAAAAAAACTTTATTTTATTTTCTTAAATTTCTCTCCGAGTTTTACTATCTTCATCCTCATCTAACAAAACAGAGTTTGCAAGTTTTCTGAAGCTGCTGAAACTTTCACAGATAAAAATTTCACACGAGATGTTTTTGCCCTTTTTTTAATGTATTGCCGAAAGGCGGAATTCGAGGCGTGAGTCCAATCATGGTTAGTTCCTTTTAGGTAATTAATTGCAGTCCAAATTAAATCTAATAGTGAATTTAGCGAACTTTGAAACAAAATTATTGGGGGCTTTCTCTTCATATATTCCATTAACTAATTTGGGTAAACAGAAACAAATCAATGAAACAAGGAAAGAAACTGAAATTCACTGAAATAAATAGAGAAGTGGTAGAGGAAGTTTGGACTTACTGCGAGCGAGAGTGGTGAAGGATGAAGAAAATATGGTGTGGGGATTCTCCACGGTGCTCGCACAGTTAAGAAGAGTAAGCGAAAGGGTAGCCATATACTGCGTGAGGAGTGAGACTACAAGAATAGAAGCTTTTTCTTCAAGGATTTTTTATGCTAAAACTGAAATTTTATTAATACAAAAAATAATGTAAAAACATTTTAGAGTAAAATGTTTGAGTGACATAAAATTATTTATTATATCTAAAAATAAAAAACATTATATATGATTTCCATTTTATTAATTTAAATTAATTTATTTAATATACGATCGTTTTGAAGGTATTTTTTTAAATCTGTTTCATTATTTTTTACGTTGATAAAAAATTAGTATAAAATAAAATCAAGGAAATTAAAAAAATAATAATAAATAACTAATTAAAGAATGATACGTCCATAATTAAAATTTTGTTAGCGGACATATTTCACTTCATTGTTAAATGGTTTGTATTCTATATTTCTATAGAAATTAAAGTTATTTCTTACCATTATGGTCTATTTCCACTTCATTCTTTCTCATTTTTTTTTTTCACTTTTTATCTTTAATTAATTAAATTTTAATTATTTTTAAAATAACTAGGAATGTGCTCAGGGAGAAGAATGCAAGATTGAACCGTGAAACAAGCATAGTCTGTAATATTGTCAATGTATTTTGACAATTCTTTACTTGAGAAAGGCTCTGATTGGTACTCATAAGAAATGGATTGTATTCGTAAAATACTGTACTGAGCCGTCTTTTGGTTTAGACCCAATGAAATAAGAAAGTGATCCAAAGTCCAAACATTGACTAAATACAATTTCAACAGATTATAAGATAAAGTAACACTTTAATAATGTAACAATGCAAGAGTAAAGAAGGTAAAAAAAAAAAAAAAAAAAAAAAAAACAAAAAAAAAAAAAATAAAAAAAAAAATATAAAAAAAAAAAAAAAAAAAAAAAAAAAAAAAAAAAAAAAAGACATTCAAAACGCAGTATTCCTTCGACCACAGGATTGACCAATATAAAACCTCAAACAGTGTGGAATCTAGCCTTGCAAACCCACCACCGTGTGGTCGGAGGTAGCATTAAATTCTCAAGATCAAGCTACACATAACATGCAGACTTTTCCAGAAGCATACAACAGTTTGCAGTATTGAAGCAGAACCACTTGTAACAAAGGTGTGTATATTTGAAAATTATGATATGCCTGAAAGAGTTGTATCAACTTAAAACATTACTTACCTGCAGTTGAATTGTCTGAGAGTACTCAGGTCCACTCATGGTGAGAATTTAGAGCAAGGGACACGTGAGGGTGAATGTGTCGCAAACGGGAGGGAGGGTAGTTATGGTCATAGAATTCCCAAATTCTCTGTTTTGGTGTTATTTGAAATTCTCTCATTTTACATTCATAAAAGGTCCTTACGAAATCCCCATAATTTGAAAGTTCTTTGAATTTGATACCAACATTATATTTTCATACTTGAAACTTAAAAACCTTTAAAATTTTATTACACTCCCAAAACTTCTTATTCAAACACACTCTAATGGAACCAGAGATGAAAGATGCAAGAACATGGAATCTATAAGAATAGAGCGTTATTGACAATAAAAATGATGTTTAATTATTTTTCTGCATCTCATATTTTACAACAATGCCTTTGGTCAGATAGTATACCATGTCTAAAATCATCTAAGATACTAACAAACTAACCATACAGAACTTACATGGATCCACAAAAACGCTTTCACCTTGTAAAGTTTGATTTCTTCTATTACCGGAAGAAGTAAAAAAAGAAAAAATAAGTGTAACAGCTGGAGTGAAGTATATAACCTATCCTATTGAAGATGTATCACTACTATAGGAACTATATGCTGCAGGAAAGCTAATCTGCATAAAAACTAGAAAGCAATATATGTCAAAAAAGGAGATTGACAAGTGGCTCCCATTTCACCTCCGACAACACCCATATCATAACCAATAAAGAAGCCGCCACCTCGCAGATTAAACGTGAAATTTGCAAAAATCAGGTAACTGTCTACCGGAACAGGCAATGCAATTTTATCTGTTCAAAGGTTCTAACTGGACTTCCATTCTCACAGAAGGTAGTGACTCTTTATCTTCAGTTGTTCTGGTTGAGCTCAAAAGATCAACTGAATCATCTTCCTCAGGATTACCTAACACCCAATTGCTTTTTGCAGATATCTGCTTCTTTACTCGCTGCCTTTCGTTGTATTCTAAATAAATAACAATCAAAGCACCCATTAAGAACCAAATTGTCATAGCCCAACTGAGTCCATGAACATTTTCTACATCATATCTGTCTCCCAGATGCTTCATCCCAGTAAAAAGTGCCGCAATGCCAACGACAATGGCACATCTACCAACAATTGCGTGGAAATATTCCCAAATAACCCTCTTGAAGGGTGCTTGCTCCTCATTTGCTGGTTTTTGAGGCCTTAGGAAAGCATTTACTGGCTGTACACAAGCAAAAAATATAGTAGCTAACCCAAATTTAACATGTGTTGAGCGGACATAAAACCCCCTAAGCTCAGCAACGGCAAAAAGAAGGCCAAGTAAAACAATTACTAGCCCTGAGTATTGCAAGTAAACATGAATCCGGAACCATCCATCACCTTTAAGATGTTTTAAGTATCTGGCGGCTAATATCCCTCCGGGAAACAGGATACCCCATGCAACAAACATCATAAATCCATGCACAGCCAAAACAGGAAGCAAATCCTGTTCCGCTTCAGCTGACCCACGCATCAGCTGTACAAGGATAGGCCTATTACTTGTACTAGAATGCATATTCCTGTCAGTAAGATGGTCACTGGCCCATTTAGCACCCATTGCCCAAACAACTTTAAGTGGAGTTGAGGGATCAATAATATTTTTACATTCTACCCTCTTTTCCCGCCTACAAGATGGGTCCAAGAGGCGTGTAAACTCCCAAGTAATGATGCCATTTTCTTTTTTGCACCTCACGTGCGTCAAATTCTCATGTGTTCGATGTATGCTTGAAGCATCCTTTCCATCAATCCAATAACTGTTTACATGTCCCGTACCAGTATCATCCATCCAACCCACATACACAAAGCTGTTCACCATTCCACTTCCAAATCCTACAGCAACATAACCACTTTTTTTCTCTCCCCTTGCCGCAATAGATATGGAATCCTTTGACAGTGTCCAAAAGAAGGTAACCTGTTGATCATCCAAATTGACACTGTTATTGTACATGTCAGATAGACCGCCATCAACCACCTCAACCCTCCAACCCATTTTCTGATCGTACAACGAATGATAGTAAATGTGATCCGGAGTGTTCCTGTCAGGAGCCCAAACTAATTCTGTAGGACTGGCTTGAACTCCATGGGCCTCTGGACCACCGGCATAAATAGTTTCAGTCAGATTCCTAGTCGTGGCATTTCCACCAAGCGGATCCGAAGTAATATAAAGTGCAACATCATGCCCAGCTTGGACGGAAAACTTGACTGGCACACCTCTTTCCACTCTCAGGACAGGAGCTTCCTTTTTGTTGATGTAAAGAACCTTTGCAGGATTTGGAGGGTTGGGGTAATGCATTGCTGGAGCAGAAGACACCACCAGTGGAACATTTGCATCTGCAATGATGATATCCTGATCTTCTTTGTCTTCAGCATCCAAGGGACCCGTGCAGTCATTCGCATGCTCCGACACATTCAAAACCAAATGACCATAATTCTCAGGCCCGTGATTCTGAGGAAGATAGTAAGGACTAATAGAATCAGGAGGCTTAACAGGTCCCAAAGCCCAAATAACCTTCATATTTGCAGAAGGATTCACAGGGCGATCATAACTTCCATTAACCTTAGTCAAATGCCATCGGTATCTAACAAAGGACACCCCATCCTTCCTATGCCCATAAACCAACATTGAACGGTTTGCTGAACCCACCCCACTAGCTCCTTCATAAACTGAATCAGGACAAACCCCTTGAGCAACTCCATCACCATTTTTCATACACTCACTATACTTCGTAATGAAAAAATCATCCACAAAGGGTAAACCATCTTCCTTAAACCCTGCAACAGCAACATCACCACCAATCATGAGATCAGAATCTTCTGCCTTGGGGTCAGCCCACCCAAAAGCCATGAAATCGGTGCTCCCAGTCGCAGCCTCCAACCCAATTTCAAGGGAATCCTCGGACACATTCAAACTCCACCTCAGCCTGAAATTCTTTGACAAAACCTTGCAATTCTCGAACACCGTCGGAGGTGGCTTCGCCGAGGCCTCCCTGCGAAGCACAACGTGACCGAAATCGGAGGCAGTGGCCCGATCCCAGACGGCGAGGACATTGATCATGTCCCACGTAACATTGCTCTTCAAAGGCACATTGAAAGTTGTGTTCTTGTAGGTTCCGTTCAATCCGGCGTCGGAAATTATGAATCCGTTGGTCAGACTATCGAAGTCTGAAGCCTGCGCACCCCACCAGTGAACGTCGGAACCAGGAAGCATGTCAAATTGGGAAACCCTAAAGGAACAATCGTCCCTTATTTTGATAGATCCTCGGACCTGATGTTGGACCATTTCGAATTCGGATTCCGAATCGACAACAGAACTGTCCCGAGTGCAATCGCGAGCGGGATCCGCATACCCGAACAACAACAAGAACAGAAAGAGGAAGGGTAGGAAGAGAAATTTGCGAAGCATGAGGGTGCAATCGTTGCAGTGTGAGGCAAATTGTGTGGATCGGAATCCACGGCGGCGAAGCCCTGAGGATGGGATGGTGACGGAGGTGTTGAGGTGATTTTTGTTTGTTTGTGTTATTCTTCTTCGTGTGGAAAGATGAAGTCAATGATTGTTGCATATCACTGTCGAAGTTCATGGATCCCTGACTCATACCTCACCCTAATGCACTTGTTTAGTGATAGATACACAAGGATTCATAATTCATGTACTATAATCTATAATTTTTTTATAGTAATGTTTTTAGTATTTAAATTCGTTTTTAAAATACTATTATAAAAATTAATAAAATAATTATGCAAGATTGTGACTAGATGAACTCTATTGTTTTGTATACTTTTATCATAAGAACATGCTCACCATTAAGACACCACTTAAAGATTTAAAAAGAAAAAGAAAATGCAAGCCGTTCTAATAATGGATAAGAAAATACAATAAAAATTTTCTTCACTGAGGTATGGAGAAGTGTGTGCTTTTATTTTTAATGTATTCTAATATGATTTTCGATGAAAAAAAAAAAACTCAATAATATAATTCCTTCTACTAGAAATTATAAAAAAATTGCATTAAATTATATAAAGAAACAAATTTTGTACGTGTTAATAAATGCATTGGTAGTATAGAATTTGTATACTGTTTAATCAGAAAAAAAAAACTCATATAGATATCCAAATTATAAAGAAAGTTATTTTTAAAAAAGTAAAAATAATTAAAATTGATATTAATTGTTCCATAATGAAAGTGAGGTGAATTAAATCACACTCTAATCAACAATTAGTACAAAAGTCAATATCACAAGTTTCATTTAAAAAAAAATTATTTAAAGAGAAATTATTACAAAATTAATATTAAAGTTAAAATCACACATTTTATTTCTAAAAAATATTATTTAAAGAAAGATTATTACAAATTAAGTTTTTCAAATATCATTTCAATTTTTTCTAATTTTACATCTAATTTTATTTTAGAATATCATATTAAATATACTTACCATATTTTAGAAGATCATACTAAAAATACATACAATTAATTCTTATGAATCACCTCCTATTCAATATTTGATATTAATGTTATTCTTTTATTGAATAATGCATTCTTACATAAAGTTTTACCTAAGTATTGAATTTTTTTATGTACTTTTTGAATAATGGGTTTTTTTAACCTACAAGATTAAAAAGGAAAATAATACTTAAACACCTAGAATGTTAATAAACATCGATTCAGAAACTAAAAATAATATAAGTATTATAAACTATATAATAGGATGAGAACTAATAAATAAAATAAAAATAGACTGGAGTCATCTTCTTTATCCAAAAAGTATTATACTATTTTTTAATCTTTTAATTTCTTTTTAACTTATTGAACATATTTATTTAATTAATATTTAGTGAAAAAAAATATCTCAAGTATTTATCTAAATTATATAGAAATAATTTTTTCATATCACATTTATTATAGTTATGTTCGGAAAGTATATTTTATATTCGAATTGATTCATCTATTAGAAATATAGATTATTTTCAGATTTGATCGACACAACCAACTAGGTTTAAGATACTTATTTCATTAAAATGAGATTATTTATAAATTAAAAACTAGTAACTTCTAAATTATTTTCTCAAAATTTACAAATAAAACCAACTAATAGAGGAAATAGAACTTCTGATGCACAAGGTGCAAATTAATAGGTAACAAAAATACACACTATGCACATAAAGATTGATGAAGACTCATATGTGTCATGGAAAAACTTTATCAACTCCAATCTTTCCAACAACAGGTTAAATGAAAACTCATAAAACTACAGGTTAAATCACTCAAGTAAAATATAGAAAACTAAAATTAAAAATAAAAACAATTGAAAAGAAAGGGATAAAAAACAATCACATTGTGAAAGATAAATGTTAAAAAAAATTATACTTAAATAAGTTATTCAAAATGAAAATTAAGAATAATAATATCAACTTCTCAATAGAGATTTCTAAATCTCACAAAAATTATATTTTATTTATTTTAATGAAATTTATATTTTATTTATTTTAATGGTTTAGAATGAGTCTTAAAACACTTAGATCTACCCTAACATGTGTGTAGAGAAGCCAATTCCAATTACATAGAGTTGCAAAGGCTAATTAGAGCAAATTAGCATTTAATTAGTATTTAAATAGGGTTAATTAGAAGATAACTAGCCATGGTAAACTAATCCTAAGCCAGCCATAGGTTAAAGTAACATGGACTTCTAAATTTCTAATGAAAGTTTTACAAGTTGGCTATAAGAGGATTGTAATGATTAATGGAATAATTATTTTCTTATTAATGGATTCTAATCTTCATTAGCTATATCAATCATAAGATTTCTAATAAACATGAGTATTATTTTCATGTGGTCAAGCTTATATTAAAAAGGCCACTCTTTAATGTAAATTTTTTATAAATAATTTGTCTAATGTGTCTTTGTCTTAAAGTCTAATGTTTCTTTAAAGTATAAAAGATTAATGCTTCCGACGTGTTATTGTTATAAACTACAAAGACTATTATTTTTACTTAAGAGGAACATTCTCTTTCACTTTCATGTGCTCTAATATTTTCAAGCTTTATAGTTTTTACCCTTCTTTTTTTTTAATTCCTTTAAATTGTTGAATTTGTCATTCCTTTTATTTTTCCTTAGTCGTAAATTTTGTAATTTGTCTTTGAATGTTTACTACCCTCCTTAGAGTTTGGTCATACATATAAAAATGATTAAAACTAAACACGTTCTTGTCTCATTAAAAAAACACTTAATTCAATCACAATTCTATATTTTTTTTTGTCACGTAACATTTTATGTCTTTCAAATTATTTTATAAAATGAATGAGAAAATAGTTACATTATCAAAGTACTTACTATTGTTTCTCTTTATTTTGTTAAATTGTACACAGGTTAAATTTATATAAACTTAGTTTATAAATGATGTGGAATTAATGTTTTTTTTTAACACAGATTGATCCATTTAATGGACAATCCGGTCAAATTGAACCAATTTTTGAAGTTGAATTTTATATAAATCAAGTTGAACCAAAAAAATGTAGTGAGTGTCAACTTTAAAAGCTTAAAAATATTTGAGATAAAACGGATTTGTTTTAAAAAGGTATGTTTTTTAAAAAAATAAATAGATTTATTGTTTATATCATCTTTTTTAAATATTTGTTTATTTTTTAGATAAGTGATTTTTAACCTAACAGAAATTATTGTTCCGTGAAGATGAAACGTGTAGAGAATAGAATAAATAATAATCAGAATAGGAATCGAAGCAAAACCCTGACTAAGGACAACTTCCTCAGATCCATTCTATGAGCTGACAGTGATGCAAAGAATAGAACTCCATTTTCACTTCTTAAAACATCAAAAACATTCTTCATTTCTCCACTGGAACAATAACACAAACGTCTCATCTACTTCAACCCTTTCACGCTGCTTACACAACACCATCACCACCCCCTCCTGCACTGTTCGTCACCGTGGATTCCGATCCACACGATTTGCGTGACAGTGCAACAATTGCACCCCTCATGCTTCGCAGATCCCTCTTCCTTCCCTTCCTCTTCCACTTCTTGTTATTGTTCCGGTATGCGGATCCCGCTCCGAATTGCACTCGGGACAGCTCCCTCGTCGATTCGGAGTCCCAGTTCGAAATGGTTCAGCACCAGCTTCGAGGATCTCTCAAAATCACAGACGATTGCTCCTTTAGGGTTTCCCAGTTTGACATGCTTTCCGGCTCCGACGTCCACTGGTGGGGTGCGCAGGATACTGGTTTCGATAATCTGACCGCCGGATTTATTGTTTCCAACGACGGATTGAACGGAACCTATAAGAACTCCACCCTCGATGTGCATTTGCTGAGCAATGTTTCGTGGAGCATGATCAACGTCCTAGCCGTCTGGGATCGGACCGCCGCTTCCGATTTCGGCCACGTCGTGCTTCGCAGGGAGGCCCTGGCGGAGCCACCTCCGACGGTGTCACCTCCGACGGTGTTCGAGAATTGCAAGGTTTTGTCGAAGAATTTCAGGTTGAGGTGGAGTTTGAATGTGTCTGATGATTCTCTTGAAATTGGGTTGGAGGCTGCGATTGGGATCACTGATTACATGGCTTTTGGGTGGGCTGACCCCAAGGCGGAAGACTCTGATCTCATGATTGGTGGTGATGTTGCTGTTGCAGGGTTTAAGGAAGATGGTTTACCCTTTGTGGATGACTTTTTCATTTCGAAATACAGTGAGTGTGTGAAAAAAGCTGATGGAGTTGCTCAAGGGGTTTGTCCCGATTCAGTTTATGAAGGGCCTGATGGGGTGGGTTTAGCAAACAGTTCAATGTTGGTTTATGGGCATAGGAGCGATGGGGTGTCCTTTGTTAGATACCGATGGCATTTGACTAAGGTTAACGGAATTTATGATCGCCCTGTGAATCATACTGCAAATATGAAGGTTATTTGGGCTTTGGGGCCTATTAAGCCTCCTGATACTATTAATCCTTACTATCTTCCTCAGAATCACGGGGCTGAAAATTATGGTCATTTGGTTTTGAATGTCTCTGAGCATGTGAATGACTGTATGGGACCCTTGGATGCTGAAGACAAAGAAGATCAAGGTGTCATCATTGCAGATGGCAATGTTCCGCTGGTGGTATCTTCGGCTCCGGCAGTGCATTACCCCAACCCTCCAAATCCTGCAAAGGTTCTTTACATCAACAAAAAGGAAGCTCCTGTCTTGAGAGTGGAAAGAGGGGTGCCAGTCAAGTTTTCCATCCAAGCGGGGCATGATGTTGCACTTTATATTACTTCAGATCCGCTTGGTGGAAATGCAACGACGAGGAATCAAACCGAGACTATTTACGCTGGAGGTCCAGAGGCCCATGGAGTTCAAGCCAGTCCTACAGAATTAGTTTGGGCTCCTGACAGGAACACTCCTGATAACCTCTACTACCATTCATTGTATGATCAGAAAATGGGTTGGAGGGTTGAGGTGGTTGATGGGGGTCTATCAGATATGTATAATAACAGTGTCGTTTTGGATGATCAACAGGTTACCTTCTTTTGGTCACTGTCAAAGGATTCAATATCTATTGCAGCTCGTGGCGAGAAAAAAAGTGGTTATCTTGCCGTAGGATTTGGAAGTGGTATGGTGAACAGCTATGTGTATGTGGGTTGGATGGATGATACTGGTATTGGACATGTAAACAGCTACTGGATTGATGGAAAAAATGCTTTAAGCGTGCATCGTACGCGGGAGAATTTGACACATGTGAGGTGTAAATCAGAAAATGGCATCATTACTTTGGAGTTTACGCGTCCCTTGGATCCATCTTGTAGGCGGGAGAGGAGGGTAGAGTGTAAAAATATTATTGATCCCACAACTCCTCTCAAAGTTGTTTGGGCAATGGGTACTAAATGGACCAATGACCATCTTACTGACAGGAATATGCATTCTAGTACAAGTAATAGGCCAATCCGTGTCCACCTGCTGCGTGGGTCAGCTGAGGCGGAGCAGGACTTACTTCCGGTTTTAGCTGTGCATGGATTTATGATGTTTGTTGCTTGGGGTATCCTATTTCCTGGAGGGATATTGGCAGCCAGATACTTAAAGCATCTTAAGGGTGATGGATGGTACCGAATTCATGTTTACTTGCAATACTCGGGGTTAGTAATTGTTCTACTAGCCCTTCTTTTTGCTGTGGCTGAGCTTAGGGGTTTCTATGTCAGCTCGACACATGTTAAGTTTGGATTTACTACTATATTGTTGGCCTGTATACAGCCAGTAAATGCTTTCCTAAGGCCTCAAAAACCAGCAAATGGGGAGCAGGCACCCTTCAAAAGGGTTATTTGGGAACATTTCCACGCAATTGTTGGTAGATGTGCTATTGTTCTTGGCATTGCTGCACTTTTTACTGGTTTGAAGCATCTAGGAGACAGATATGATGTGGAAAATGTCCACGGCCTCAATTGGGCTTTGGCAATTTGGTTCTTAATTGTTGCATTGATTGTTTTTTATTTGGAATACCATGAAAGGCAGCGAATAAGGCGGCAGATATTTGAAAGAAGTAATTGGGTGCTTGGTAATCTTGAGGAAGATGATTCACTTGATCTCTTGAGTCCAACCCGAACAACTGCAAATAAAGAGTTCCTGCCTTCCGCGAGAATGGAAGTTCAGTTAGAACCTTTGAACAGATAAAGTTGCATTCTTTAAGTTCTGATAGAAAGTTGCCATTCTAGCCTGCTTTTAGCAAATTTTTTATTTAATGTGAGCCGGCATTCTTCTTTGTTAGTTTTGAGGCCTTTTCTGAGGTGAAAAGGGAGGCAATTACTTTTCAATATCTTTTTTCGACATATGTTGCTTTCTAACTTCAGGAAGAGTATCTTTCCTGCAGCATATATTTCCTATAGTGATACATCTTCAACAGATTAGGTTATATTGATTCTTCACTCCAGTGACTACACTATTTCTTTTACTACTTCGTCCCAAAGTAGAAGAAATCAAACTTCACGAGGTGAAAGCTTTCTTTGATCTTTGTAGGTTCTGTATGGTTAGTTTGACAGTATCATAATAGATGATTTCAGACATGGCATGCTATCTGGCCAAAGGCATTGTTGTAAATTATGAGGTGCAGAAAGTTAATACATCATTTTTTCTTGTCCATAATGCTGTATGGTTTTAGATTCTTTTTATTGCATGTTTCATCTTTTGTTCTCTCAATACCTCCATGAAGGTTCTTAGTAATATTAGTTTTAACTATAAAAGATAAATTGAAATGACTTTAGAGTTTAGATGCCTTTATAGCTTGAAAATGGTTAAAGTGCTAGTTGAAATGATTGCAATCCCAGCAGTTACTTGAAGCATCTTTTATAAACTTTCAATATTTACTATAGCACATGTTTAATCATTGTATTGATCTTCATTATTGTGATAAGACTGTTTTGTTTATGTTGATGTAATGGAAATTAGAGGAAATTTTGGATCTAGCATTTTGTTGTGAATAGTTTTTCGTTTCAATCAAAGAATTAAGCATCGCATTGTTGTGAAGACAATTTTTCTTACGATGCACTAAAAGTTTGATTTATTTCATATTCCTAATCCACCTTGAATATGTTAGAGCTGTGAGAGTTTGCCTTTGATATTTAAACAAGTTTTTGATAGATTTTGCCTTTGCTATCGTTACACTTTTCTTTAGTTTTAGTTAGCTATTGTGAGGCCGAGCCTTAGAGGAGCGGTAAAGTTATGACTTGGTGACCTGTTGGTGTCTTTGCATGTGCAAGGGACCCTCCATCAGGCCTTTACATTGTGTGAAACCTTCAAAGATACCGTGATACGGTAGTTGAGTTAGCTATTGTAATCTCGATAAAATCTAATGACAGTTGAGAATTTTTAGCAAAATTCAAATTGGTCGTATGCCTACAGACAAGCATGCTTTTTAATGAAATGCTGTGTTGTAGCTTCAATTTTTATCTCTGCTAGTTCCAGTATTTTGGTTTATTTTCAAATCTGATATTTAACTGGTACGAAGACCTGGCTTCCTACGTGTTTTGAGGCAAGAAGTTGACTGCAAATACTGGCGAAGTTGAGGAATTTATTTTTCCGGCATCCGGGTAAAAGTATCTCTACTTCTAGCAAGTTGGATAATAATTCCTTTGTTTAAAGGTGAAAACTACACATTTGGAATCATGCAGCCATTAAAATTATTATCCAAACTAGCAGAGACACCTATTGAATAAAATCACAAGGTGAATTAATTAAAGATGTAGTTGTCTGATAGATGATGATCTTGTCAAAGGCTGATTGTGTAACTGATGGACTTGTCTCTCACTAAACTATATATTGCCTATGTTGTAGGGATGTTGTAGGGGTTGTAAATCAATTCATGTATAATTGATTTACACATTCTACATTACATTACTTGAAAAGAACTATTGGAAAAGGAATTCTATTTACAAAGGGGAAGATGATCTTAAAAGCCTACTCAAACGTTGACTGTGCAAGTTCTATCAAATGATCAACTTTTGCATACTATTGGAAAATGAATTCTATTTACAAAGGGGAATGAGATGATCTTAAAAACCTACACAAATGTTGACAGTGCAAGTTCTATAGATGACAGATGATCAACCTTTGGATATTGCACTTTTCTTAAAGAAAATTTAGTGACTGGAAAGAGTAAGAAACAAAATACCATGGTGAGATCAAGTGTAGAGGCAGAGTTTATAGTCATGACCTTAGAGATTTTGGAAATACTATTTAAAGATAATTTTAGAAGACCTAAAGATTAATTGGAAGAAGCTTATGGGATTGTATTGTGATAATAAGTTAGAAATAAATATTACGCATAATCTAAGACAACATGATTGGTAGACAGACACTTATGAAAGAGAAATTGGATGATGGGATAATGTGTACATAATTTATATTTTTCGGAAATTAAATTACATATGTATTGACAAAATGGCTAAGTGATGCTACAACCCAACATGATTATTGAATCAAAATTCAAATCGTAAATATTTTTTGATATTTTTGAATTGTGAATTAAATTTTATTATGAATTATAAGTTACATTATAATAAAATATGACATTTTTAAGTAAAAACAAGTAACATGAAAAAACATTAAAAGTATCATATCAAAATGAAATCAAAATGTCCAATGCATGAAACCAAAAACATAATAGTAAATGACAAATATTATTTTCTATATTTAAATCATACGTCTTAATCTTATACTTTCATTCATTATTTTTGAGATTAATATAATTTAAATCATCTTCTTCCTTTAATAAGTAATTATGTTGAGGATTGTAATATCTGAAACATAAAAATTTTATTTTAGATTGTACAATTCAAAACATATTTTTTATATTTTAAATTGTACAATCCGAAATTTAAAAAAAAAAATTATATTCTAAATTCTATAATTTGGAATGAAAAAATATATTTTAAATTGAACAATAAAAAATATTTTTGGTATTTTAAAAATATAGGAATGGAGGAAAAATCTGAATAAAAAAAAATATATTTCAAACGGAACAATGTAAAAAGGATATTTTTGATATTTAAAAATGTAGGGATGCAGAAAAAGCTGACGGAGGTGCAGGAAGAATGCGTTATTTTTGGAAAAAAAGGCCCATTTGGCTACCAGTTTAGCTTGTAGGTTTCGCTCTGTTCCCTTATAAAAGCAGAGGCGGAACCCCTGGTTTGCTCGATAAGGTGATAAACCCTAGCGCCGCGAGGCCACGGAAACGGTCGTCCGAATCTCTGCGTCGATGAGTGCTTGAACTTTCAAGTATGTTCTCTCAACTAGGGTTCATTCCATTCTAATTTCCTGAATTTGGTCTTCTTCGTTTGTCGCTTTTGATAGGCGTTGCGTTCTTCGTCAGTTTCGAATGCCGAAGGACGTGTCAACGAAAGCGTATATGAATTTCAATGTCGACCTGTTTTTTGAATTTAAGCAGCTACTATGGTTTCCCTCGTAGTCTGTTCCACGGTCGCGTTGTACCATTCCTTTCGTTCAATTACTTTTTTTGTTGCTTCTTCTGGTGAACTCTCCCTTATTGTCCGTGGGGAATGTTCTTGTTTCCGAAGCATACATAAACAAATTCTTCTCGAATAACCAGTTTTAAACAGCGTGGTGTAACTTGTTTAATCTACTACACTATGCTACCTGTCTGCTGGTACATTCAATTCGTTACACAATTTTCGCAATTCTAGTATCTGAATTCTGAACGATTCAAAATTAGTTAATGATAATTATTAGTTGAAATTCATAAACTGAATATGATGAATTTAACTTTTTATAATTACAGTAAGTTAAGTAAAACTGACTTTTGGTTATCGACGTTGGAAATTTGTAGAAATGGAACTGCCAAATATAACAATCCCTAAAGTTGGACAAAAACCTTCTGCGAAATTGAAGTTTCCCACGCCGAAGGAGCTGATATCGCACTATGAGTCTCAGGGTATGGACTCGCAAGAAGCGTCGATGAAGGTCATTGAGGATCTTCAGAAGGCGCTATTTGGAGTCGTATCCTCTGGGAAAGGTAGAAACGATAAGCTATTGGCTGAATCTTCTAAGAAGATCGATTCAATTAGCAATAGACTCACTGTTCTCGACATGAAGCTTGATTCTAAGCCTGGTTATGTTGAGACTTTCGCAATTGGCCTTGCCTCAGGCGCTGCTCTCAAAGGGATTGGTGCACTCGTGCCCCATATTCTTGCCCCTCTAGCTCAGATATTGAACTCTGTTTCCTCTGCTACTAAATCTTCTCCCCAATGATACTTTAGTGTAGTTTCTTATTACTCATGTAATTAGTAGTTTCAGTGAACCAAAAAAACTATGTTTTCAATTTTTGTGTTATTATAATTCTTGCTTCTGTGAAAGTATGCTTACAGAACTTAATAAAGACACGACCTCATCGAGTTTAACATAAAATTACAAGCCTGAACTAGTATGTAGATATCATAAACCTGAACTGAAAACCTAGGTTAAGCAAACATTGACCTAGTACTCTCACTTGAATTCAACACATACATGCAGTCGGTGGACTGAAATTGTGTTGAATGAAGATTTCGTGGTTGATATGTTGAATTAATTAGGCACTTAAACTCCAATAGTTTCAATTGGCATGTTAGCCTTACATTCCCTGTAAAGACTGTTTGAAATATGCATTTGCACACTGTAGTTGATGTGTGCAACATGGGGTGTTTACTCGTTACAGCAGCGATACATGTAGAACTTCTCCATTGTTTTGCCACATTCAGCACAGACTACTCTGTCTGGGTCTCCCCCACTGCTTCCTGGCAGTATCAAGCGGTTGCAGTGGTGAGGGGTTTGTAGTCCTTGTATATAATCAGCCATTGCTGGCAAGATTCCTATATCTTTTGCTGTTTCTTTCCATTGCTCATGTTCATTCAAACACCTTAGAAATGCATCTCCCGTACCCTGCGCCATCCTTCCTGTGCCTTGACTAATTACTGCCCATCCTGCGTCACCACTATCATAGGTTAGGATTCTCATTACTTCACGCATTATGTGGTCATTCTCTACTGTCCTGCCATGCTGTGATTTGGAGTGCCACATGCTCTCTAACCTAACCCAGAAAAACCAAATAATCACAAGGTCAGGGAGCACGGTGCTCAGTTTTTCTGCTTGTATGGCATTGTTGATTTCTTGAACTTTCTTCCCTGGATTGCTTTTCCCCACATAAATCATCTCTAGCGGTAGTTGCAGAGCTGCTGCCAGTGCATATGCAGTGCTTGTGAATTTGCGGATCCAGTCCATATCTTCCCCTCCGTACAAGCATATATATTTGCCTTCTGATATCTAAACAAAGTATGCATAAGATCATTGTAGAGAATTAATTAAGTACAGATGTAATAAATTTAACATTATATTCAATTATATGAGGTGGTGGTTGTGTAAGATTGACAAATGTGATACAATTGATGAATATTATTCATGAACACATAGTCTGCAGTTTTCGCATAGCACATGATATAGCTGAATTTCATTCAATGTCCGAAAACCATCGGACCAAATAGAGGAAGTGGTAACTTCTGAACTATGTTACAGTTGCTTTCATTAGTTTTAGTTACCATTTCTACAGAATGAAAACTGCTACATATTGGGGAGATAGTCAAACTCAGAAATTAGCTTCATACGCATAAGTCAAACGAATCACTCTGGAAGGTCTTTTTTTGATCAGATTATTTGTTCCAACTCTTTATTATCTTCTATTGTTGGACTACGTTAAGATAGAGTATCAGTTTTCACAATCGTATATTTATAAATAGAAGAAATATAAAGAATGCAAGGACTAACCCAATACAAAAGCGATGGATCGATTGTATCTGCCAGAAGTGTAAGTCCCCATGTTTCATTATTCCACAATGCTTCCTCCTTTGAGATAGAGAAAGGATAAGCCAAGCTTCCCCAAATCCACATCATGGGTAATGCATTCAGATTAACAACCTTCCCTAGGGGATCCAACACAACAAGTATAGGCTTCCCTTTGAAAAGCCATACCTCTTTAATGTACCTGATGGTTGCAGGCTCCAGAACAGTAGGGTCATAAAATGAGTACCATGACATCGTTGATTGAAGCATCTCAAACTTTGGCTTCAATTCAGTCCATGGGATTGCCTTGTCGACAACTGGAATCCAAACGAGTTCATATTGACTCTCTAACCTGGTTGAATCCTGACGTGACTCCAGGTACATTTGTTCAAATATCACAAGCTCTTGATCAGAGACATTGTGTAGGTCTGATATGTAGAGTAGAACAATTTTCCTCTTCAACACCTCAATGCTAACCTGAAGACATAAACGTTCAAGGTTGGGACAGAAACACCATGTGTAATTATCATAACATTTTCCGCAGATTGGGTCATTTAGCACAACTTTTGGATTTTGAACAAAGTCGAAAAATGATTAAGAATACATGATAAGTCTAAATAAATGATCAATCTGATGACAAGATATGGTTATGTATAATATATGCACATATAGTAAGAGTGAGAAGAGAAAATGGATTCAGGATTAACCCTTTGTTTGGAAGAACCCTCGAACAATGGCAACGGATCATCGTTACTGAAAAACATAGCTTTGAGAGCCTTCAAATTATCTTGGTGGGGTGTCTCAAAAAGGAGCAGAAGTGTTTCAAATGTTTCTCTCTGTTTGTTGTCATCTGCATCATATAAAACATGTATATATGAAGTTCATATATGAAGTAACCGGGTATTAATTAGATTGGCTTACCTATATGCAGATGACAAAGGGTGAGTTGCTTGCGAAGGTGGCCATTTAGGTTATCAAGCTTATGGGCCAAACTGGAAAGCTCCCAACTCTCTACTATTGTTGTCATATATCTACAATGACCTCAGGAAACTCAGAATTGCATTAACAAAAACAGGACAAGTTCATTTCGAAGTTTGATTGGGAACTGCTTAGGTAAAATTAGAGAAATGTTACTAAGATATAGTTATGATGATTATAATGTGACAAGAACAATGAAGGTATACCCATGAACCAAGCCAGTTATGCCTAAAAGATGCGATGCAGAGGACACAATACTTCGAATGGTCCAATAGACAGCACCGGGGATAAGAGTGGAGGCAGTCAACATCTCTTGTGCCTCAGGGTCAATGTACCGAGAGGGAAGCTCATGGAATTGCACAATGTAATTGGTTACATCCAACATTGCCTTCAAAAGATTATTGATTGTTTCGAACTTTAGTCCCAAATCATCCACTTGTTCAAGTGTTTCATGGATGTGCTTCAACTTTGCAACACACTTAGCAAGACGGTTAGTGGCATAAAGCTGAGCCACCAGCCAAAACTCCCCAAAGTTGGCTGCAAAAGCTGCTAAGGCTATTACCACCTTGGCATCCCATGAATAGCCTGAGAGCATGCGCAGTATTCCCATGGTCGTGCCATGTACATCACCACGCGAACACTTGCAATATATCTACGACACGACATGAAAACATGAATAAGTTAAAAGTACTATGTTTTTTGGAGGCGTTTAAATAGGTGTGGTATTGTGAATAGGGAGACATGGTGTTAAAATTCTAAGTGAAGACTAATTCTTGGGATTGAGAAAACCTCGCAGGAAATTTTGTTGATCGTGTGGTACGAAATATCTAGCACCTCAGCTAGATCAGATTCGTGGTTACTGTCCTTGGTGGCACCCATTTGCACTGGTTTTCCCTGTGTAAATTTTCAAAATAGCCACACTCAGAAAAAAGTTAATGAAGAACCAAAATGCAGAGAGAAGAAATTGTTATATGGTTATCATTATCTGGGTTGATGTGAGTTTTGTCACTCTCAGATAAATTGAAAATTTTAACTATATATGAAATCAAAATTGTCTGAGATTATAGAGTTATATACCTGAACAATGTCAGGGATGAGAGAGGCAACGCGGTGAAATATGTCTTCAACAACATTTAGAAGAGGTCTAACTATATATGAAATGTGTCGATCATCGGGAGCGTGGGTGGCTTGAACATTTTTGGTCATCGTAGTGTCATCTGATGCTGAAAAGATATGGCGGCTAGCCCTGGATTGCATCTTCCGAGGCAACATTGCCACTTTCTTTAACGAAAATTAAGGATGCAGAAAGGAGGAATAATAGTAATGAATTTGAGTGTAGTTACTGCTAGTTAGTGACAGTGGCCTCTTATATAGCTGTTTGACGCCAAATTCTTGTGAATATCTACCTTACTTGTATTTGGGTTCAAAGCACATGGAAAGGAAATTGGAATATCGGATAAAGGATTTGTCGAATTTATACCTTTCATCTGTAATGGCTTTCTATTGTGTTGTTGTATCTTCTGTCAAATAGTAATAAAATTATCACACGTGAATAAGGGGAAAAAAATCACACGGATGCAATTTTGACCTGACACGTCGTAAAAATTGTACAATAAGTTCACCAAAAGGAATCACAAGCTGTGAGTTACTGCAAGAAAGGTATAATTTTATTTCTGCAGACTCTGTGATACAAAAGAACCGTTACGAAAAGGTTGCAAATAATTACAAGTATAGCTGTCACTTTATATGATGACATTGACCTTTAGAAACTTGTAGAATATTAAGTTAACTGGAACTAAAGCGCTGTTCAATATCTTAATTTATGGGAGCATGTAAAGGATTAGGGAAAACAAACTTTGTGCAATTATATAAGATAAAGTTTTAGGTTGGGTCCACAAAATATGTTTAATGAATGTTTGTAATATTAGAATATATAATACGGTTATGACGTGATGATTTTTAACAATTGAAATGCTGGATAAATATGTTAATATACTGTTGGTTCAACTCCAATTAAATTCATATTTTTTTAGAAAAAGTTTTGTATTCAAGGTGAATGAAAAAGATAAAAGTGGGATAAGAAAGTTTATCAAAAAAGTTAATGAGAATATTTGATAAACATTTTATACTAATATTATGATTACCTAAAAATCTTCTTAAAAAATACATGAAGTTAACAAGATTATTAAAAAAAATGATGGGGAGAGAACTTTTTCACCGGAAACAAACCAAATAATTCAACCACTAGATTTGAAGTTTGTGCATATGACGAGTACTTAGACTGAATACATAATTAGATACTTCTAAAATGATCTCCAAGTTTGGTCGTAAAATTGTAATGCATGACCATTATAGTTCTGGGAATTAACTAGTTAAAGTAATAAATATTGAATTTGAATTCCATTAAGCGTGTTAATATTTTCATTATTGCATCCTTAGTGATGAACTTTATTATAAGTTTTTTGAAAGTACCTTTTTGTAGAATCCATATTGACACATTAATACGAAGAGTTATATTTATTTTTTATCATGGTAACTCTTTAAGAACTTTATAATGGTCTTATATGGTACTCACATATTTATTATTTTAAATTCATACACTTATAATTAAAACTAATTTTAATTTCTAGCAAACAATAAATTAAAAATCAAATAATTTAATTAGTCCCCCCTACTTGCAGGTTGAGACATTAACTCATAAAATAGACTAAAAAAAAAAACTCATTAGAAAGATTGACATATAATACTTTCGATTTTGGTGCATGGCAACATTCAGGCCTTTAAATAAAGGTTCTAATTAACAAATTTGTACGTTTGTCATTGAAACATAATATACAAGTAATCCAACATTTACATGGATATGCTTATTCACAACATTATTTTTGTGCAAAATAAAATATAAGCAAAGGATACATTTGATCACGTAAATATCATACACAATTTACAAAAAGCAACTAAATTACGCTTGATGGTTTCCACAAAAGGTTTGGTAAATTCATAAAGGATATTGTTGAGATTGACCTCCTTCCGCTGTCAATCAGTTTGAACCATTGACTTGCAGGGTCACACTTATTATCTTTACTCAAGCATTTACAAGTATTAGTCACAATGTTGTTATCACCATCTACATCTAAACATACATTGGAACCATCACTTAGTTTAGATGAAAGGTGCATGTTGGAATCTGATATCACTTCCCATTTAGAGCTAGAATCTGAGCATGCCGTGCTAAGTGTTGCAGGGTTCCTTTCTCTCTCTGCATGTATGCATAAGTTTGTATCATTTACCAATAAAGTCTTCTGAGACGTGTATTTCCAACCATCAGAAAAAGAACAAGCACCCAGTTGTAGAGTATTTAGTTCTGATATTCTTGTGACGCAAAGACCTGTCACGGGATGGAAAATCAATTTGTATGAATTTCCTTCTATGATACCTGGTCCTGCACAAGAACAACCAAGAAACCATCAAGTATTAAATTAGTAATTATATTTGTGTTGCGAAAAATTTAAGAGAAAAATTCTCGAGAGATCGATTCATAAAATAAATTGAGACCATTTCATAAAAAATCTTAAAACATTATATTTGTAAATGTTATTTTACATGTTATTCGATTTTCTTATTTATGTTGTGAAACTAAAGTCACGTTTAGATACGTAACAATTTGTAACCAACTAATAGAAAATATGAATCGAAAGGACAACTCATAGGTTACTTATACCTCTAAATGGATGTTGGAGGGCACTGATTCTGTTTAAGAAACTGATACTCCTAACTTGATTCCAATCCCAAGTGAGAATCCCATAAAATTCTTCCATTCCTACAACACCTTCTCTGAAGTAGTAACTGCCAACAAGTGTCCAATAGGCCCAATCCAAATCAAGCTCAGCAAACAATGCCAAGAAACAATTGAAGTATCGATTGTCATTCACATTGGTGCCTCTCAAATCTCCACCAAACTCACTCACAAACAATGGCCATCCTTGGTCTAATAAGTATGCAGATGTTCTCTTTATAGCATTTGTCACTCTTCCACATACTTCGTTTGGGTTTCCATCAACCCAAGCTTGGCCATCAGTGAATCCATATCTGTGCACCTCAAATACTAGTTTTCCTTTGAACGTAAGACTCACTGGTCGATCTCGAAGAAATGATAAATCTGTATCGAAATTTAAACCAGATAGAATCACAAGAACATCTGAATTTGCTGCATGAACTGCTTCTGCTCCTCTTACCATATACCTTTAATTCAAAAGCATCAAGTTAAAAAATATTGTTGTAATTTCTCTTGCAAAGCATTCATAAGTATTTTGTTCTTCAGAGTTTCTAATAAACACAATCACTTATTCTTCACCAAACCCAATGGTTACACACTCTTTAAAAAATCGTTAGTTGAATACATTTTCAACCTAGTCCAAATTTAAAATGAATTAGTATTGAACGTGATTGAATAAAAGAGCAAGCACAATTATAGTTGTTATCACTTACTTGTACCAATCATTAGCATTCTGTTTAGATCCTCGTAGTTCATTCCTCAAGCTCATACCTACCACTGCACTAACTCCCTTGAAAAGGGTGGCCATCTTGGTGAGGCCCGATATCCACTGATCTGGGTTGAAGAATCTGTCATTGAAGAAGCCATTGCCGTCTGTGTTACCGCAACACCATCCTGGCTGGGTCAGGTGGTTGTCCAAAATCACCATCACATCATTGTCTCCAAGACTCTTCACCACTGCCTGCATAACTCATGGTTAACCATATTCCCGACTATTATGGGTTAATACATCATTATCTTTTTCAAACGGTTGAAAATGTCTTTATTGTTACAAGAAATACCATAGAGTAATAATAAAACATTTATAATATCCACACAAAAAAATGACATCACTTTGAATTTATAGGTGAGTTAGTCACAAAGATAAATTTAAGATAAATCTCGACATCTGATACTACTTTTTAAAAAAAATCAATTCTGATACCACTTTTTGAAAAAAATAAAAAAAAAAAAAAAAAAAAACACCCAAAAGATTAATTAAGAATGAGACATAAACTAGACTAAAAAAAATTAATATCACCATTAATCCAAAATTTTAAGACATGGTGTGAATTTTTTTTTTTTCTATTTAATACTAACATTTGAATATCTAACTTTTTTTCATACACATATTTTCTATATATCAAATTTCTAATTATATATGTTTTAAGATATTATCGGTAAAAGAAAAAACTAAAACTATGGGTTAATTTCTTTTTTTTGAAGTATCAAAGTTCATTTAAAAAATTTACCCTTCACAACAAACTTTTTCGTAAATAAATAAGACCTAAAAAAACCATTTATTTTCTACGTGATTCAAAGATAAGATTATTTCTAAATCATTACTTCTTTGGTTTAAGTAAGAGTTATTTACATTTTTAATCTCTTTAGTATACTTTTCGAATTTCAAGTTCCTTGTTTTTTTTTTAATTAAGTAAACAACTTTCTTTAGTTTAAAAGAAAAAAAGGTATATATAAATACATATCTTGTTACACTACTTTCCAGTAGCAAATTATCATAAATAATTAATTTATTGATTTTAAATATAAATTACTAAAATATTTCCTTACCAAAATGAATTTCTAATGATTGACAGATTCAAAACTAATACGTTGAATCTCTAGTTTAATTATGACAAACAGTCTAGCCACGTTAACAATGACGGATTCGATAAGGACATTGCGGTCCTATAATATGGAAGTCAATGGCCATCAAATAATCATCATCAATTGTTTATCCACAATCATCATCATCTTATATATAGGGACGTGACTTTATTTAGTAGATATTATTTTACAAAAAATAAAAAATTTAAATAAATAAAATATGATATTATCAAAAATTGGATTTGATTTGTATTAAACTGATTAAGTAACAATTTTTTTTACTTGCCTTAAAAGCTTGGAGGAGAGGAAGATCGATGATGGAGGGGTTGTTGGTCTGCACTCCGGCGACGGCTTCAAGGAGGCCAAGCTTCTGAAAGGAGCTTCTAACGGAGAGAGAAGAAAGAGAGTCGTTCGTCACCAAAAGTGTGGGCCAAGTGAGCCTCACGCAGTTGAAGCCCGTGGACTTTATTCCCTTCGAAATCACATCCACGGGCTTTTTGCTGAGCCCTTCCGCCACCACAAATTCCAAATGGGAAACCCAATTCACACACGCCAGCTTCACCCTTCGCCCATCTTGGCCCACGATCCATCGGGAATCCGTGCGAAGGGGAAAGCCCGTCACGGCCCCTGGGTCAACCTCTTTCACTGTAGCTCCTGGGAAAAACGATGTCGTTATTATTATTATTATTGGCACAAAGAAAACGGTGAAGCCCAACGACCACCACCATCTACTACCTATTTCCATCGCATAAGAGACACTCTACACCCAAAACACACTCACCTATGTAGATTCATAACATCTCAGTGTTCTTTTATTTATTCGATCGGCAAAGTTTGTGTTTTTCTAACCTGTTTTTTTAATAAGCCACGTGTGTTTTTATATAGGTTGTCTTCACCGAAAGCAATGAAGAACATTGTTTTCCATGATCCAACTCTTGTTTAAATATTATATTTTTAGAGTTGGGATTCCGATCTTCTACAGAATAAAACAAATACATGTCAATTTATTCATTAGTGGGCTATTTGTTATTCTTTTTCATAGTATTCATCATTGTACCTCTGCAACACCTATAAATCTTTTACTAATTTTTCAATTTTGTTAACCAATGGAACTTAAGAAAATGGGTTAGAAGAAACAGAGTTGTTTGTCAATATAGCTTTCATACAATATTCAAACTCTTTAAGAGTCATACAGTAAACTAATAAAAAAAATATAATATAGACCAGTCAGAGTTGTTAACCTATAAAATATTTTGATTTTGCAGGGTCTGTGAGTTCATTCTTACCCAGATGCAAATATTATATAAAATAACAACAAAACTTATAGGTTATTTTTTATGTCTCCATTTATGCTAAGCAATATTGTGGACATTCTTTTCAATAATTTCCTATATAAAGTCATTATTAGAAAAATACTTTTACTCATGTATCAAATTTAAACTTTTGAATGTGAAAGAGTAATTAAAACCTTTAAGAATAAGTTAACACGATAAGTAAAATTAATTAAAATAAGAAAGAGAAGTGAAAGTAATATTCATTAAAAATTTTGTTTTTTTTATATTAGATATACGACAAACAATTCACGCAATATTTAGTCTAAAATAACTATTTTAAGGTTACCTAAAAATTGGAAAAGTTATTAACATTACCTCAACTACAACTATATCCAAAGTGTTGTCTATTTTAATGTAACCGTTTCTTTATTACATAAACACAATCGTTATCACTGACAGCCTATATTAGACAAGAAATATTATAATGACCATAAATAATATTTTCTCTAACTTAGTGTACACTCTAAGTTACTATCTTGATTTCAGTGTTGCTCCCTTGAGCCAAAAGTGCTAGTTAATGTTAGTAAATTCTATATATTTTTAGAATTTTTCTTGAACCTCATATTTGTCCTTCTCGCTAAAAATGGACAAAGAAAACAATTACTGAAAAATGAGAAGTGAAAATGAACAATTAAAATGTGCGATAATATGCGTTTTTAGAGAGTATTTACAAATATGAGGTGTTTGGTGTGTGCATGTAAGGATTACTTTTTTTTTTAATTGATAGTTGACACCAATAATATTGTTTTCTAAACAAATGAATATGCCTAATGCTTTAGTGTTGAAACATAAGAGCCCATAGTACCTTCTACGAATACAATATGGCTAGAAAAAATTAATAGGAAAATGGTTCATGTAAATCCAAAATATTCACCAACACGTAATACCTCATTTCCACATATAAAGAGAAAGAAAGTTATAAATTTATAGGATATATGATGTGATAAAGGAGAGAGATAAAAAGAAAAAATAAATATTTAATATATGTACATGTGTGTGTCCAAATTCGTTGTTCAAGCTACTTATATTGAGCTCAATGGTTTCCATAGAAGGTCCGATGAATTTAGCATCAATGATGATGAGCTTGTGAAGATTGACCTCCTTCCACTGTCAATAAGTTTGAACCACTGGCTACTAGGGTCGCATGTACGATCTCTGCTCAAGCATTTACATGCATTGGTTACAATTTTGTTGTTGTCATCTACATCTAGGCATACATCAGAACCATCACTAAGTTTAGAGGAAAGGTGCAACTTCGAATCTGAGATCATTTCCCATTTAGAATTAGAATCTGAGCAAATTATCCCAAGTTTCGCAGTCATCCCTTCATGCTCCGCATGAATGCAGAAGTAAGTACCCTTTATTGATAGAGTTTTTTGAGGTGTGTATTTCCAACCTTCAGATAAATGGCAAGGACCTAATGTTAATGGGTCTAGTAGTGTCTTTCTTGTGACACACAAACCTGTTAAGGGATGGTATATCAATTTGTATGGATTGCCTGTTGTTATGCCAGGACCTGCATGTTGTAAAAGAGAATTCAAGTTTCATGAAGTGCTAAATTAGTAGTTTATATGTATTGGTCTTTTCATCGCTCTCAAATAGCATATTTATCAATGGTAACAACCCAACACTTTTGGTAACAATATAAAAGAAGTTTTTACGGAGTATACATAAAAGCAAAATTGGTGATTCACATACCTCGAAAAGGAAGTTGGAGGGAAGAGATTCTATTTAAGAAACTAGCATTCCTAACTTGGGTCCAATCAAAATTAAGAATCCCATAAAACTCTTCCATTCCTACAACTCCTTGTCTAAAGTAGTAGCTTCCAACAAGTGTCCACAAGGCCCAGTCCAAGTCATGCTCAGCTGCCACAGTTAAGAAGCAGTTAAGGTAGCGATTGTCGTTGACATTGGTGCCTCTTAAGTCTGCACCAAACTCACTAATGAATAGTGGCCATCCTTGGTTCACCAAGAAGCCAGAGGTTCTCATGAAATTTCCAGCCACTTGTCCACATACTTGGTTTGGGTTCCCATTCACCCAAGCTTCACCATCAGTAAAGCCATACCAATGAGCCTCAAACACTAATTTTTCCTTAAATGTGAGGTTCACTGGTCGTTTTTGAATGAATGACAAGTCCTTGTCAAAATTTAGGCCCGACAGAATCACAAGAACATCTGGATTTGCTGCATGGACGGTCTCTGCTCCTTTCACCATGTACCTTCAGTTCATAACAACATATTAGTCACGTCAGATTTTTCTTTCTTCCACTTTTCCCGTTATAATTTGTGAACCAGTTAGTGGTTGTTTTCGCTTACTTGTACCAATCGTCCACATTCTGTTTGGGTCCGCGGAGCTCATTCCTCAAGCTCATACCCACCACATTAGTGACCCCATTGAAAAGTGTGGCCATCTTGGTGAGACCCAACATCCACAAATTTGGGTCAAAAAATTTGTCACCGAAAAACCCATTACCGTCGGAATTACTGCAACACCACCCCGGTTGGGTTATGTGGTTGTCCAATATCACCATCACATCGTTATCTCCAAGACTTTTCACCACTGCCTACAACCATTACAAAAATGTTGTCCACACTCAACTCTAAGAAACTCATGCAATTCACACAAGTTAGTTGAGACAGCGATTTGTACCCTTAAAACTACCTAACTAAGAAACAAAGAAATATAAAAAAATAAAAAATTTGAAATTTTTTTATAAAAATTTTAAAAGTGAAAATTTTGATAAAAAATGAAATTGATTTCTTTATAAAATAAATATATGAAAAACTACATCATAAAGATTTAGAAAGATTTGCCGTAAAAAGTAAAACAAGAAGAATATTATTGTATTCATGTGTCGCAACGTAGAAGGCAATTACTAAGGAAGTTAGTTGGAGGTAGCTACTTAATTATGGAAAGCGTCATAAGTCAATCGCCATCAAATACGCGCCAAGACATGATTTGTGATAAGATCAATAGCTAAGAAGATAAGGACTGTGAGCGATCCAGAATAGTGAAGAAAGTGGTTAGGTTAAGCAAATAATGGAATAATAAAAAATTGAAAATAATTTACCTGAAAAGCTTGGATGAGGGGGAGGTCGATGATGGAGGGGTTGTTGGTTTGGACACCGGCGACGGATTCAAGGAGGCCGAGCTTCTGAAAGGAGCTTCTAACGGTGAGAGAAGCTAGAGAGTCGTTGGTCACCAAAAGTATGGGCCAAGTGAGCCTCACACAGTTGAAGCCCATGGACTTTATTCCCTTCGAAATGGCATCGACGGGCCTTTTGCTGAGCCCTTCCGCCACCACAGCTTCCACGTGGGAAACCCAATTCACGCACGCCAGCTTCACCCTTCGCCCATCTAGGCCCACGATCCATCGGGAATCCGTGCGAAGTGGAAGGCCCGTCACTGCCACGGGCCTGACTTCAACTATGGCTCCAGAGAACAATATTGTTAGCGCAGAGAGAAAATTGATAAGCAAAGTGCAGGACCACCCCCTATTCATTTTCTTGTTTCTTTTTTAACTATTATTATTATTATACCTATGGCATGCTCATCGTATTCTGCAACACTCAGATAGATTCACTGCACGTTTGATCAACCCAATATATACACGATGTGGGATCCGTGATGTGGCGAAAAACGAGTTTTAAAGGTTAAGCTACTTCGGCTTTTAAGTAATGCTATTTTATCCTTCAATAGTTAGGTTTATTTAATATTTTTAAGCAATATTTTTTGTAAAATATTCCCAACTTATATGTGTAGAGAATGATGGTTAGATTCAAAGATAAAAATATATTGGTCACTGTAATATTGCATCTAATAAATTCTAGCAAACGAGGTCACTGTAATATTGCAATACGAGATATAAAAAATCGATAACTATTTTTTGATGTATACGTCTTTTACAATTATTTGTGTTTGTGTGATAATCATTATTTTATATGATAAATATTTTGTTATTATCTCACTGAGAATGTGAACATAGGCAAACGTGATGATGTCTCTATTATAAATTCTGACAAGTGTTTAACTGCCACATATAGAAAAAAAAAAAAGACATAATTTTGATTGAATTTAATTTATTGAACCTTCAAAAAGAATATAGGTTCCTATTTGATTAAAAAAATTTGTCGATTAGCTATATTGAATGCTACTTAATAATATAGAAGATTTCAGTTCCTATGTGTCTCCATGAAGGTGGCTTTTTTCAAGTTCGGTGTTAATTGCTAATTTAATTTCCGTTGAATTACCTTTTTATTATGTACTTATATTTGAAAATGCTTTTTTTAATATCTTCAAATATAATTTTTTATTTTTTTAATCTTTATAATATTTTTTTGTTATCTTTTAATTTATATGACAATAAGTAAATGAAATTAAAAAAAAAATATTTGTGTAAGAGCTAAAATAGATCTTTGAGTATATTATCGAAAAGAAAAGTTGTTTAAGTATATCGAATAAAAACAATATTATTTTCTTATATTTTTACTATAATAAATTATTTATTGTTTTATGATTATTTTAACTGCTATTATTGTGAGTCTATGCAATTAATGACATCCAATTTGAAAGTCACTAAGTCTTATTTCACTCTTAAAAAATACATCATATTCTTTCTTTTTCCTTTGATACGAGTTAAGAAAAAAAAAATATAAGTTCATCTACAACTTGTGCAATGTTAATTTCAAAATAAGTAAAAGTTAAAGAAAACTGGGTTATTTGATTATTGAGATGATGAACGTGTCAGGCTATTAACTTTTTTTTAACCCTTTCAAATAAAAATGGTCCGATCATTTACCAAATTACGTTGAATTGGTCCATTTGAAAATTGGTCCATTTGAAAATCCCTACTTGATAATTTAGTGTGCTTTTATTTGGAGTTATTGTTGTCCTACCATGATTGTCTCTCAGTTTACTCAACCTCTGCTAGGGTCCATAAAATGGTTTGGATTTGGATTTGAAAAAGAAAAAAAAAAGGATCACTTTAATTTCCCAATATTTTAGTAAACTCAATCAAAATCAATCAATCAAGGATGTATTAATAAAAAAAATAGTGTGTTTTGATGTATTAGATTATATATATATATATATATATATATATATAGAATAAGTTTGTTAACTATCTTAAGATGATTAAATTTGTACTGATACCACAAAAAGTCAGTTTTTATATAAAAAAAACTATAAAAAATAAAAGTTGAAATCGATAATTTGACTATCCTGAATATGTTCTTAATTGATTTCGACCATAATTATTCTTTTAGACCAAAATGACACTATATTAAAATAAATTTATACAACGGTATTAAAATTATTCTTTTATATCATAATTATTTTTTTAGACCAAAATATAACAGTGTTAAAATAAATTAGCAAAAGCAAAGAAATTTGAGTAGATTGCTCAAGGAACTCAAATGATTTAATTTATTCTTTTTAATTCATTGCACTGGTGCAATATATACGAAGAGCTGAACATATCTAAAATCAAGAGACAATATATTAAACACATTTGTTCAAATTTCTTTTATCTATTTAAAATGAAACATTTTTACTTATATTTTTCTCTTCCATTATTTGACACGTGTTTCTATCCATAAACTATGTGTTTAACATCCTATTAATCTTAGGAAAGGTTTATTATTCGTATAAATTTTTTTGTTTAATTACATTTTTAGTCTGAGATTTTAAATCATCTTAGTTTTGGTTATAAAAAAAATACTATTTTAATATCTCGATTACTGTCAAAACATAATTTTAAAAAACAATATCTAGTGTTTAAAGTTCTAAAATATACACTTCAATTTGAAGAGAGTATAATGATTTTTTTTTTTAGTTTAGGAGAATAAAAATACGTTCCTGCATCTTAATATTATAATTACAAGGAAGACAAAGCAAATTGATTGTTTATTAATATAAATGGTTACTTGTAAAATCAAACCATCTGTCATAATTCTCTCCCGTTAAGAAAATAGTTGGAGTGACGCCCACGTATGATATCGCATTAATTTGTCAGTGTATAAAAGTGCCCTGCACTTCATTTTTTCAGGGTGGATTGAGATGGAAGAGAAAGAAATAAGAGAGAAAAGGTATAGAGAACTGACAGATGTAATGAAATGAAAGACTTGGAAAGAAAGAAGTGGGAGCAGAAGTAACATAAAAGTGAGAATGAAGGTCAGATAAAAGTATAAGTAATAATAATGGGGTATGTGATGTGATGCAAACTTACGCCACGTTCTTTCAGAAAATGGCAACTTAATCTGTGTGGTGCGGGCACTCCATGGTTTCGTTTTAATAGCAATTTAATCTGTGTGCTGCGTGCACTCCATGGTTTCGCTTTGAAAAAAAAAGGAAGTAAAGGGGACCAAACTTCAGACACTTGAATTAAGGTAACACAAAACAAATAAACAAGTTATATTGTTTTGGATATTGCTGTTTATTGGTGATCAATGACAACGAAGTGAAATGATAAAGACAAATAAAAAACTAACAGTTCATAGGGTGAACCAGCTACTCTGCAGTCCAACCTAAACTTTACCTCGTTTACATTGAAGCAGAAAACTAAAAAATCCCAAGTAACTTTTTTACAAGCATCTGGCTTCAAAACAATGAAACCTTTCACACGCACAAACTTCGTATGTACAATGATGCAACGTGCACTCTACTGTTCCTACCTCCCTAGCATATTGATATAAGCTTGTTCAAAATCGCTAAATGTAGTTTTGTGTACAATACAAGGCAAAAAAACTCTCTTCTTGATCCATGCCAACCCTGCTCCTATCTTTGCTACCCTGTCTATGATGCATAAGGTTAGTTTTTGACTTATTAAATCAATTAAGCACTCAATTAATGACATTGCCAAACGTAACCAACCTCCTCCCATGCAAGGTTAACTAGTAAAGCTTTATTCTTGTAGTGATTGTGCTTCGGCATATGGGGCAGAATTCGAGGCTTTCTCCACATTCACAACAAGTCTTTCCCATTTGAGGAAATAACAACAGAAGAAAAGTTAATATTATGTCCTATTGATAGTCTTACATTCAAGATGAATCGTTTTAGCATATTATTCAACATGTTACCTGATGCCCGCAACCAAATGCCATATCCTTCCCGTTAGTGAGACAAATTGGACAAACCTGCAAAATTAACCGTGTATATTTAATTGTTGTTAACTTTTTGTAAGTGGCAGAAACATCTGATAAAGCTAAACTGTGTAAGAAAGTCACATCTTAAGTTGAAAACAATGGTTTAAATACCTTGTTATCATATAAGCCACCTGAAGATGATGCCGTGTTAACATTATCGAAGCCAGAATATGTAGGTGCACTTTGCTGAGAACTGCTTGGACGAAAAGATGTTGTGCTGCTGCTAGAAGTCCTCTCATAATGAGGTGGAGGCAGAGGAACCCTGTCCGGTGAATGTCCCCTCCGTGCACTACTTTTCATACAATGTAAACATGATGCAAATTCAATTATTACCCCAATAAAAACCTTTACAATAGACTAGAAGTACCACATTTTTCCATATAATATTGATTTATTACCCCAGTATTCCAAGATCTATAGTTGCCTTATATTGAGAAGGTATCTCCATCAAAGCTGATAGAGCAAAGTCTGTCTCTTTTCTTCTTGAATCTACGCTCCTTGACATTATTTCGGTGAAATTCACAAACTACATGCAGCCAAAACTAAAATATTCACATTTCGCCAAAATAGTAAAGTGTAAATAAGGCCAAGTGAATTACACCAAACCTGAAAATTGTCAAATGCTCGAGCTGGAATGTTATCATCAAATTCCCTCATCATTTCCCACGGTCCATCTCCAACCCCCACCAAAACTATTGAAAGTGGATACTCGCTGCAATTTTAAGAGAGTATAAGAATGAAGCGTGGCCATTCCTAAGGAGAGAAAACAACAAAAATTTACCTGGCTTTTACAATTGCATCAATTGTCTTCTGTTCTTGGGGACTTAACTGGCCATGTTGCGTGTCAACACTTCTGGTCACCTGTGCCAAAAAAAGGAATACCTACGGTAAAAAGATTACTCTAGATATACTGAAGCACTGGCAAAAATTAAGGGCATTTCATACTAATTGAACACATTAGACATTTCATATATGAATCAAAAGATAGATATGTCATCTATCACTATAGAGGACTACATCCTATTTACAACCATTGAAGATGCAAGATAACTTTTTTTTTCCTACTTCACAAATTTGTTGGCTAATGTAATTTGATGAAAAGGGGGATAGCATAGGAGACCTGCTCATGCTAGCAGAGTCTTTGAAAATCCAAACTACAGTCCAAAAGAATGCTAGCGAAAGTTGTGACAGATGGAGTTGCTTGCAGCCCCAAACAATATATTCATTAAAGGTCCAGAACCTCTTGATATATGCAGCGAACTTCATCTTAGAATGTAACTTTAGGCTTAACTCAATTTTACAAAATCATATATTAGTTAGAAGTGTGATCCTCACCTGTTATGAAATTGAGTTAAGTCTAAATCCGCTTTCTAAAACATAATTTTTCTAATAACCTCCCAGATATTAGTATTCGTTCCATGATGTGTATCTCCACTGTATTTCCTTCTGAAGCTCAGCTCTAATTCAGATATATCCATCTAACAATTAATCATAGCTAAATATTGTACGGAACAGATGTTATTCAGACACATATTTTGCTAATCTAACAATTATCAGTTTTCTTCTGCAGCCTTGTCAATGGCAAGATATTTATGTCTTAAGGTAGATATTATTGTTATCAATTACAATGCTAGCCAAAAAAATTGGCTGTTGAAACTACTATAACATTTTAGTTTTATCTGTGATACCTGAGAGTCATGCTCACAAAGGCAGCGTGATAACTGCCAGTGAAGTTTTTGATGACTGGTGCATATTTAAACTAGATTAATGAATGTTCTTTTTTATATGAAATATGTATTAAATATACCTGTCCATCAGCAATTATTAGCAAGACATGATATTGGCCCCCACTTTGTTCAACTATAGTCATAGCCATCTCAATAATAGGAGCAAATGAAGTGGGTCCTGTCACATAAATGCAATGAGTTATGCTGAACCTGATTAAAAATTGCTACCTAAGATTAGTGGTGAAGGCAACACCTGCTAGACGCAGGCGAGGAACAATATCTCTATATCTTGACAGAACTTCCTCAAATCCATTGCAGAACCTCTCATCTGAATGGAAACTAAAGACATCTTGATCATGCGTTGATGCTGGCAGAAAAAAAAGACAAGAAAGAAACACAATCAAGTTTGCAATTTGGAAACATAAGCAATTTGAAAAGCATCAAGATTTATATCAGGAACTACCATCTCCAAAACCAAAACAAGGAATCAAATTATCCTCATCAAAAGCACTCAAAGTTTTCATGATAATCGAGATTGCTTGTTCATAAGGATTATGATCACTTCCTATATGATGTAAGCTTTTTCGGTTGAACGACCTCTTCCCTGATTTCAAAGTGAATTATGCCAATTTAGTACCACAACTCGCAAGAAATCCAAGCATCAATACATGTATAAGAGATAAAACCTGTCCACTCGTTGCTCTTTGTAAAATCAATGCCAACAATGAGATTAGAAGATTCCAGTCCTGCGTGTGAAAGAGCACTGGTAACCTGTGCGAAAATATTTCATCATTTGACAGAATAAGGTTTTCGTTCTGTGAGTTGTAACTGTGTGAATTATAATTTTTGGGAGTGAAACAACCAATAAGGATTGCAGTATTGGCTGATCTATAATTTGTCAAATGCTACCCGTTATATTTTGTTGTGGATATTTAAATCTGAGAAAATAAAAAAGTAACCAAGGCAAGCTACAGTAAGCTTCAACCAAATATTTTCTCAAACCAACCTTTGTTGCACTCTTGGACTAGTTTGTTAATGTACTGGCTACTGACCAAGTTTTCTCTTAACCATATGTGACCAAATCAGACACTGATAACATCGATACTGCTTTTTTATAAAATGAATTATGAGATGTTCTGCTGAATCATGCATACATTTTCATCAAGAACAGTAAAAACGAGAAACAATAGAACAGCACTTCATTTCAGCTGTAACTTGGCTAACTATATTCTCGGGCTTGAATTTGGAGATCATGCCAAGTTTCAAGATCAGCTGAAGTATAAAGGCTTGTTAAAAAAAAGGGTACAAGTGTATATGAAGGTTTTACTCAGACTGAAAAAAAGCAACAATTCTAAGCAAGGGTCTCCCCGGATTTTTTTTCAAAATTCAGCCTTTTATATATACTTTATCTTTTTCTTGACTAAGGTCCCAAATAAGATCCTTTTGGTGTTCCAGCTCTGACACTGATTCTAACACCCTTTGCTGTGAGGAAACAATAACATATAACGAAACGGGGAACTTCGCGTGTTTATTTTTACAAAGAATCCTTATTGAGACGTAAGAGCTTAAATATTTCGATTTTCAACTTGGACCATCATAGTAAAAAATTGAAGTCTGATTTCAGAAAAAAGATTCTGATTCCCTGTTTTTTTCCCCTCCCTTTGTGCTGACTTCTGAGACTTAAACTTTTAAATTGATACCGTTCACATTATCTTCTGAAACCGGTTTGAAGACACGGACTAGTTCGAGTCAATGTCATCATGTCCCAAACCCCCAGGTGCCTGTCCCCCCTTTCTTACCAAATACAAGAGTCAATGATGGAAACAGACCAAACATGAAAAAGTGTTCATATACTCACACAATTATACCTAGGAAAAACAACACAGCATAACCAGAAATCAAACTACCTCATCCAATGAATTGTAATCATCAGCTATTCTGGAGTATCTCATATCCAACCTCCTTTTTGGCTGTGAATAGTCGTGGAACGGAGCGGAGGCACGGTTATGAAGAGACGTGTGATAAACATTTTGTTGTGGGTAAGCATTTGGTGTCTGAGGGTATCCATAGTTATCCCATGAAGACGAAGAACCACCACCAGATCCATACGATGAAACATGCCTTCTTTCAGAGACTTTCGAACTCTTACTCCCCATGATCGACTCCTTTAGAATCAACACGAGCAAAAACAAAACAACCAAAGCAGTCCAAGTCTCCAGCTACAATTGCAAACATGTTAATTGTCAAATTAAAAACCTAACACACACATATATAAATGTTCACTGAACAAGAAATCAAAACCTTTCAACTTTGACTAGCAATAAAATTCTGCAAACTACAAATTCCAGGAAGGTAAAACTGAATGGTGCATCCTAAAATTGCTTAACGCAATACGAATGTCAAAAGAAAAAACAAATATAAAAGAGTAGACCAAGAAAATAAACTCAGTCTCGAACTAAATGATGACTGAATCAAATGAACCCGACCATGTATCAATCTTTTTCCACAAATGCTGATAATGAAACACAAACTCTATTCAGTTTTTCCATACCTCTAGAAGCATTGTTCCCACGCAAGATTTGCAAATGAATTGTGAGAGAATTAACAACACGGTGGATATGTTAATGACTCACGCTAATCACGTAACCTAAAATAGCTTCTCCTTGTTGAACTAAATAGGGGGTTTAGGACAATGAATTAAGAAAACTCGTGTTAGAAGGAAACTCAACTAGTAAGGTCAAGTCAACCTCTTCAAGCTTTTCCTCCTATTCAACTCTCTATTTTAAATTATAGTAATCCTTAATTAAAAATCATACTCCAGGACAATTAATTAACAGTTTAGTGGAAGAACTTTGTTTACATCTGCATTCAACAAGTAAATGAATATTGCGTTGCAAGTAAGTGATTGTGTATTTGTCAATTCACAATGATATTAGCAAATTGAGACAATAAATTATCTTCCTATTTATTTATTAATTCCTTGGTTAAATAGGAAGAGGAAGTGGAAGTTACTTTGTGTTTTTCCTGGATCCTTCTCTGTAACGTAGGCGCTGTCAGGTAAATGTTTACGCGCTGAAACGGAACGTCGAAACACATTTGCTGTGTTGATGGGTCCCACTTTTCGAAAGGACGTAACTTCCAAGAAGTGCCTCGTCAACTAAACTCCATCCATGATCAATAGAGCAAAATTTTTATTAAAACTGTTTTCGTAAAATTACGTTTTGAGAAAGGAAGAATTTAGGGGACTAAAAAACATCAGCATTTATTATAGTTATAAAAGGTAATAAATATGCACGTATTTTTTAAATAATATTACCAAAATGTATTTTAATGTTTTTGTGAAAAACAAAAATATATAATTACATGAGTGTGAAAATTAAGGATCACAATTTACGAGTTTAAATTCATCTTATTTTCTTTGGATAACGGACATGTCCAAATATTAATTAAATAATTTAAATAATAATAAAATTAGTAACTTAAGAGTACGAAGAGATTTTATAGACATCATGAAAGACATATCAGATATAATAAAAAATGGTATAATAAAATAATAAATCCTTAAATAAAAAAAGTAAAAACTACATAAAATAATTAAGTTTTTCTTTAAGCTAACTAAAAACTCCGAGATTACGTGATCAAATACTCACAGTTGAGAGTTTAAAATTCTCACCTGAAAAAAATGAATAAAATATTAAAATGGTATATGAATGATCAAGTATATATAATTGAAACAATTTAATTTTATGGAAATTAATTTAAATTTCTTTTCCTGAAATAAGAATATATTGTTTAAACAAAACTAAAAAAAATGTGTATTGACGTTATGACGAGAGAAAACTGTATTCAGAATTTCAGTAAACTTGTGAATATTGAGATAACAGAGAGAATGAAATTGTATAACAAAAGAAAATTTATTTAAGTCGAATGAAACTAATGATTCAAAGCGAAAATATGTTTTCATAAGTTTGTATTACTTAATAGATTAAGACTATTTTAATAATTTAGAACGGACATAAACATGTTGAAGAAGGCTAGGAAAGTACATATTTAATTTTTTTTTCCTTCTATCTAATTTAAAAATTGGACATTATTCATATACTCATATGAATATGTTTTTATCAAAACTAAATAGATTCAACGAAATATATATATATATATATATATATATATTAATTTTAAATAAAAGTCAAAATATATAATTATATTATGAATTTGAGTATTTAAATCATCAAACTATATTATTTTAAGTTAAAATTGTTATAAATAATTATATTTTCTTAGCATTTTTTAGGTATTGAATTAAGGTGATATCTATCTACTCTTTTATACAGTTACATAGATAGATCCATGTAATACTCATATGAATTAGAAAAAAAAATATATAATTACTATATAGTAGTTGACTTTATTATTTAAAAATTATACTTTGATTTTATAATCATAATAATATTAATAATAGTAAAAGAAAGACATAATCGATTAGAAAATATTAATTGTCAATTAAATGTGTTAGTGTTTTCTTAATAAAAATAAATAATAACGTCATCTCATCTCATTCTTGATTTACTTGTGTATAAGAGATAATATTCTCTCTTGCATGGTTTTTACGTTTTTTATTTTATTTTTATTTTATTTTATTTTTGGAAGAGATTACCAAGATTTGACCTCTTCCAAATCTTTGAAGAAGTCATTCGTGCTTCAATCACTTTAACTTTGGAGAAAATTCCAAACTTTTGGTTTTCTATAATTTATTTATGTTTGAACTCATGCAGTTTGTCAATATATTCAGCTGTGTTTTTATCTTTCAAATAAATATTCACTTTAATTATTTTATTTTTTTTACATTTAAAGTATTAATTTATTATATACATATCATTTCCAAAAAGTTTAAACTTATTAAAAGTTTTATTACATTTTGAAATATCTTGTTTTAAGCATACTGTTTAATGATACGTAAACTATTAATTTATTAAACTGTTCCTTCAACAGTTAATTGTAAGATACTAAAATAAAAAATAGATAAAAAATTAAATAAATAGGGTGATAATAGATGTGTAATTACTATTATTATGACGAAAAAACAAGCTTTAATATAATTCTAAATGAATTGAGTGTGAAATAAATTTTTGTTCTCCATCTATAGTTAAGTGCATTTCACCTAAAAAACGATTTATTTATTCTAATCTAAAGAAAACACACACACACATATATATGCCAAATTATACACAGGAGAAAAAAAAAATAAACATTGTAAAAATTAGTTCTAATTTACAGGTACCATTTTTTGTTTAGGTTGATTAAAATTAGTAAATATTGATTATTATTTTTATATTTTAACAAATTATTGTATTTTTCAATCTATTAATTGTTTTTTTATCTATATAAACTTGATAATTTGAATATGAAGTTTTGAATTTTATTATTAGAGTTTAATATGATTTTAGTCAAAATATTGTTTTTTTCACTTATATAATATGGAAATATTATATTAGAGATAATTTTAGCAAAGGAAAAAAAACAAATACAAAATTTATAGAATATCAAACTTATTTAATGAGTGTAAGGATTTAATTTGTTGAAGATGTAACAATTTCTATGGTTGTTTCATATTTTTTTCTCTTTTGTTCTAAAATTATTAGTTTTTTACTATAATTGATAACTCGAGGTTGTGTTAAATAGGAATCCTTGTATATGAAATTTATCAGAACTAAATTTGGTGACTGGATTGAATTGACTGAGTTTGAGATGTCTTTTTAATTTGTTTAACTAAGATAATTTGTGGGTTTTTAGTGAGTTTTGATCTTTATTAGTATTTAACCATTAAGAATTTTATCTGGTGTAATTTTGAATAAGTGTGCAAAAAGTATGATATCATTGGATTTGTTATGATATAACTATGTTTTAGGCTTAATGATAGGTTAAATTGAGAGTTCTTAATTTGGAATATAATTTAACAAGTCCAAAGTAGATTTGGTTTAGTTTTAATGAAATGTCCTACATTATTGTTGGATTTGTTATATATAACTATATTTTAGGCTTAATGATAGGTTAAATTGAGAGTTTTTAATTTGGAATCTAATTTAACAAAGTAGAGTAGATTTGGTTTAGTTTTAATGCAATGTCCTACACTAGTACCAAATTTGTAATAGTTTAATATGAGGCATTTATATTTATATTTAATAGAAAGATTTAATAAATTTGTCAAAATTATACTTTCTAGTGATTGATAATTTTATACATTCCTCAAGTAAGGAATATTTTGTTTAAGTGAGGAATATCTCTATCAAGTAATATATAGATTTTGACCTTAGATTTAAAAGTAACTCTCTTAAGTACGAGAATTTAGTTCAAACAAAGAGAAATTCATTAATTTTTGAGTAAAACTATAGAGATTTTTGAGTTAAATTAGTTGATAATCTCACTCAAACAATATCTTATCATCTGAGTGATATACTAAAAAAACTGAATTTTAATTTGAGAATTCTTAAATGATATCTCTTTATATAAGACAATTTAAAGATTATAATTGTAGTATATTTATGATGATGATTTTAAAGTAGTAAAATTTTATGATAAAATATTTAGTGAAACGAGTTATATATATATATATATATATATATACATTTTTTTAATTTATGTTGTGTGCTATTTTCATTTGATCTTTATAATAATCGTATTTGTAATAAGAAGATAAATAACAATACAAATTCAGAATAACATCAAAAAATAATTTAAATATTATTGTATTTATTTAAATATTGGAATTTTACTTAATTTTATATTAATTTTCATCCATATATGTATATTTGTAGTACTTGTAGTTTTAGGGTTTAGTTTAAGATTTGTACTCCATATATGTATATTTGTATTACTTAGTTTTATATTCATGCATACATTTTTTTTTGTTTAGTTTAAGATAAAAAGTGGAGAAATTTCATTATAAACAATACTAATTAAATAAATCTAAGTGCTCGTTAAAAATATATTATTAGTCAATAACGTATGTATAAAAAATATTTATTTATTCAAAATTCGATCATATATCCTAGATTTAAGCATAATATTTAACCATTTCAGTAATTTAACTTATTTCATGTAATAAATACATGTAAAGTAATTTTCAGAAAAATAAAAATGTTAATTTCAAAGACGTAGAAAAATAATAAAAATTAATTTTAAAATTTGATTAAATTATTTTATTATATGCATTGCGAATTAAATAAGTTTAAGCCTGAACCAGAAAAGATTGAATAATTAATATTTTCCTTTTATAAGAATAAGTAACTTATTTTGTAGAGTTCTTTTGATTAAAATATCTGGTACATTTTTCTATAAAAAACATAAATTAAAAATATAAGTCAAACACACTCTAAAATAAGTATTTTTTTTTAATTTATTTCGCAAACAAATTCACCTTCAATTTCTTTTGGTTGGTTCTGATCTTTTTATTACGGACAAGTTTGTAATTATGTAAATATTGTTTTCTAATATTATTATTTATTATTGAAAAAAACCTTCATCATTTAAAAAAAAGTAAAAGGACATTATAATGAAATTAAGAAATCAAAATTGTGTAAATAAATAAATAAATAAATTTAAAAATTAAAATTAAAGAAATTACGAATAAATGTTAGGATTAAACCTAATATTCATTATCGAAAAGATTATACGTTCCGTGGCATGAATAAGCACTCTCACCCCAAACGCACGTTTCCTCCTCATTGAGTCCTTGTGTGTCCCCACTCCCTCGCTATACTTGTAAACGGACTTTCGTTTGGTTCTTCCCACCTACCATCACTCCAATCCGCTGAGTTCGCGTCCACCGTTACCATCCTTACTAAATCAGGCCCGTTCAATCCCATCTTGGTGAAAAACACTTCCATTCCCTCCCATGTTCCTTTTTTTTTTTTCTTTTCTTTTTTAAATGTATTTATTTATTCTCTCCATCTATACATTCATCAAGTAGAAAACAAAATAATCAATAACCAATGGTTTTATTCTTACACCCGTAATTTTGATTTGAAATTCTAAAAAAATAGACTAATTCTCAATCGGAAATACCTAAATTCTTCGGAGGCTGACTGGTAGGAACGTTGTGGCGGTGTTTCTTCGTCAATCTATAATCATCAGCAACAATAAGCCATAGCCGAAGACAATTTCAGATTAGATTAGAGTTTCTACTTGCTACTATTGCTTCGCTCAATTTCTAGGGTTTATCATAACATATATAATTGTGTCATATATATGTTATTAAATTAAATGGCCGGCGCCGGCGACCTAGATGCCGATGCGGTTCTTAGCGACGTTGAGGACGATGGCGGTGATCCGATTCCTATAACTACGAAGGCTCCCTCCTCGGACGATGTCTCCGTCGAGAAACTCCGGGAGGTTCTTGCAGAACTCGATCGGGAGCGGCAAGCGCGCGTTGCAGCGGAGAATACGAAGTCGGAATTGCAGGTTTCATTCAACCGATTGAAGGCGCTGGCTCACGAGGCCATAAAGAAGCGGGATGAGTTTGGCCGCCTGCGAGATGACGCCGTTCGGGAGAAGGAGGAGACGACGAAGCAACTAGAAGAAAATAAGAAGCAACTAGAAGAAACGGCGAAGGAACGCGACGCGCTGCGATCGGAGATTGGAAATTCGAGTCACATACTCGTCACCGGCATGGAGAAGATCTCGGCGAAGGTGAGCAGCTTCGCCGGCAACGCGCTGCCGCTTCCGCGGTCGCAGAAATACACCGGCATGGCGGCGGTGGCGTACGGCGTCATCAAGCGCGCGAACGAGATTGTGGAGGAGCTTTCGAAGCAGAACGAGGCGGCTGTTAAGGCTAGGAACGAGGCCAGGGAGCAAATGGAGCAGCGGAATTACGAGATTGCCATTGAGGTTTCTCAGCTTGAGGCCACAATTAGTGGCTTGAGGGATGAGGTTGCGAAGAAGGTTTCAATTGTTGAGGATTTGGAGAGGGATTTGGCTGTTAGGGACAAGAGGCTGAATGAGGTTGCGGAGAATTTGAGTAAGGAGCAAAGTGAGGCTTTGCAGTTGAAGGAGTTTGTTGGTGAGTGTGAGGACAAGTTGAGTAGTCTGGAGTCTCGGATAGAATCCCAGAGACCTTTGTTGATTGACCAGTTGAGTCTTGTTTCCAAAATTCATAACCAGATTTGCAGTGTTGTTAAGATAATTGATGATGGTGGCTCCGAGGAACTATCTGAATCGTTGTTTGTTCCGCAAGAAACAGACGTTGAGGAGAATATACGTGCCTCTTTGGCTGGGATGGAGTCGATATATGAGTTGACTAAAATTGTTGTTCAGAAAGCAAAGGATGTGGTTGAGGAGAAAAATTGTGAGATCAAAAGTTTAGATGAGACGGTGGCTCGGTTGGTTAGGGAGAAGGATCAAATTGGTTCTTTGCTTCGGAGTGCTTTGTCTAAGAGGATGGCAATCGATCCATCTTCTAGAAAGAGTGAGCTGTTTCAAGCTGCAGAGAATGGGTTGAGGGAGGCTGGGATAGATTTCAAATTCAGTAAGCTTCTTGGAGATGGAAAGGTTGCAGCTTCAGATGAGAAGTTGGATAGAACGGAAAAAGAAGAGGATGAAATATACTCTTTGGTTAAGCATCCATTACTCTAGTTTTTAATGAAATTAGTAGTTTGCATTTTGAAGACTCCTTCATGAATTCTTTTTGGACGTATTGTGTGCAGGCTGGTGCTTTGGAAGATGTTGTTAAGGCATCTCAGCTTGAGATCATTGAGCTGAAGCATACCGTGGGCGAATTAAGGTATATGACAAACAATAGAATTAAAACTCAGTTGTTTGCTATTCGTTTAGTTTAAAGTTTGATGAATGGAAATCGTAGCCCTTGATATCACTGACAGTTGACTGAAGAACTTGCATGTTTGCGATTTTCAGTGGTGTTGACATCATAACTTTTTTTTCTTTGCATATTGCTTGACTGCATTAAGGGCAGAGTTGAGCTTACTTAAGCAGCATGTAGAAGCTCAGGCCAAGGAGCTTGACCATAGAATGCATCGGATAGAGGAACTTGAAGAAAAAGAGAGAGTGGCAAATGAAAATGTAAGCTTAATTGTGTTTTATATATGTTTAATTTGATCTAGTTCCTTAATCATTGGCACTTTTTTATCTTTGTATATGTATTTTTGTGGAATGTGGAATTTGTTGTTTGTGTATACCCATCAGTCCATGGATAATTTGTTTGGCACATTTGTAATATAGATTGAAGGGCTAATGATGGACATAGCTGCTGCTGAAGAGGAAATTAACAGATGGAAAGTGGCAGCAGAGCAAGAGGCTGATGCAGGCAGAGGTGTTGAACAGGAATTTGTGTCACAGGTATGCTATCTATTTTACAAATATTCGTAGACTTGCTTGTTATAGGTAGAGGATGTGACCGAATTTTTTTTCTACTTTGCCCAATATTCTTAGAGTTTAATGCATTCAAAATTTAATTTACAATATTTCGGGTGCTAGTTGAAACTTTATCTTAGAAAGTGGATTTAGGCTTAATTCAACCGTACAATGCAAGATGAGGTTTTCAATTACTCATGTACTATAATTTTACCATATTTCTGGTGAATGTGGGATCTTTAATATGTTCTTACATACCAAGGACATAGAAAGTGGGGTTTAGACATAACTCAACTTCATAAAATTGACTTAAAATATGAAAATTATCTTTACTTATATAATATTGGTGTGAGAATTTTTAACACTTTGATTGTGCAATGATGAAGTGAGGACTTTAGATTTTACCGGAAATTATTCCCCTTCTTTTATTGTTGAAAAATCTATCCTAGCATTAACCAATTGAAAACACATGTTCCGAATGTAAACATAAGATTTAGATTAATTTGATCACACATCCTAATTACATTCAACAAAGTCAATTCTACCCTAATTTAGAACATGTTTGGTATAACGTCAACTTTTATGTTGGTTGTTGAGGGCCTAGCACAACACTCCTTAACTCCGACTTGAGACCCCCAGCTGCAAAGAACATGGGTGAAGTAACCCAACTTTGAAACAGATGGACCTCAAATGTAATAGCTAGTAGCTAGTGGTCATGAACCATCTCAAAAGCTTAATGATTACATACCCTACACGTTCCCTCATATTCAAGAACCTTTGGATTTAATGCATGGATATTGTGCAGGCTCAAGGATAGGATTCTAAAGGAGTATGGCTTAACCAATCACCTAAACCTTAGTAGTTGCTAGTTTGTCGTGACCGAGTCCAGTGAGACATTTGGATTGTTAAAATGGTTGCAAATGGTACCTGCTGAGTTGTTAGAGTTACTATGCATGCTTAAAGTAAGCATAGGCAAGCTAATTCATGCATGCTTTTCATAACGCCAATAAGAACCGTTCAGGAGGCTGTGACTGGAGTGAAAGTCGTCTAGATTCTCCTATTGCTTCATTTGGTCTCTTTTTTGCACTTGATATCTCTAATACCTAAGAGCTATCACATTTCCTTTCTAATGGTGAAATTTAAATGTTAACTTCTTTTTTAGATGAATGAGAGGTTTCTTAGTTTAATTATCTGGGATCTCTACTAAGACTTTGGTTTTTAACTAAGCCAAAGGGTGTCGTGTGATCCATGTAGCTGGTTTCATCTAGTGGGACAACATTTTGTTGTTGTTTAATAATACAAAATGATGTAGAAATTAATAAGGATGTTATTAATTGCAAAGTACATATCAACTTAAAGCCAAATTTACTGTACTACTGGATGTCCAGCTATACTACATGAGAGAAAGGTGGGTAACAAATATGAGAATGTTAAAATGGATGTCTAGCTATACAAGAAACGATAAAATTTGGAATGATTATATATAAGAAATATTGGTGTAGCACCAATTGAAGAAAAATGACAATCCTTTTAAGGTAGTTTGAACACAAAGTATTGTCAAATTGCATGTTTTATAGTCCTATGAAGAGGAGGGGTGAGACAAATAAAGGGCGTTGGAGGAAGTCATGAAGGAAGATTTCATGCTAAACAATATTTTTGAAGTCTTGGGTTTTAACCGTGCTGAAACGATGTAGTGTGATTCATGTAGTCAGCCTCACTTAAGTGGGATAAAGGGTTGTATTTTAGAAGAATGGGGACAGCAAAAAAAAAAAAAAATCTAGAACCCTGTAAATGCTTTATTACCATGTAATTAATTATTTACTCCAAGAACTTCGGCTGTTTGATTTAATTAATAAGATACTTCGTGAATTATTTTCAATTATATTATACAATGTCATATCATTCACTTTTTTTTTCCTGATTTCTCAAACTGGAGCATTTTCTCAAACCAAGCAAGCCTAAGTTTTTTAATTGAAAGTGCAAGAATGGTTTATATGTGTATTGATACCTTGTTTCCATGAATTCCTTTGCTGGAATAATTTTTTGTGCATCCATCGTCTGATGCTGCCTTTACTCTCTAGAATTATGGTGTCGCTCAGAAATTCATTTCTGTAACTACAGCATGTTGATATTTTAAGTTGAGATCATACAAAGCCACCTGTTGGTGGATTTTGTTTCACTTCTACTGCTGTATGTTTTCATTGAATATTCTTAGTCATGTTGTTGTTTGCAAATCTGCAGTTGGCAGCACTTAAGCAGGAACTTGAAGAGGCAAAACAATCCATGTTAGAATCAGAGAAGAAACTAAAATTCAAAGAAGAGACAGCTGCTGCTGCCATGGCAGCCAGAGATGCAGCGGAAAAGTCTCTTAAGTTAGCTGACTTGAGGTCATCTAGACTAAGAGACAGAATCGAGGAGCTTACTCATCAGCTTGAAGACTTTGAAAACAGGGAAGATTCAAACAGACAAAATCGGCCTAGGTACGTGTGTTGGCCATGGCAGTGGCTTGGCATGGACTTCGTTGGTTTGCAGCAGCGACCTGCTACACAACCGGAGGCTTCTAATGAAATGGAACTTTCTGAACCTCTCTTATAATTGGGCATTGTCTTGTCTTTTCTTTCTTTCTTTTTTATCTTCTTTTGTGTATCTATGTTGATTTCTTCAAATTCATGTTACAAATTGTAGTTATCCATCAGTATACCATCTCTTAAAATGCCAGCCATGGTGGTTATTGGTTTAGCTTTAGGGTCCTGTAAAGTGAGAAAGTCTCTGAAGTATACAAGTGAGGGTGTGCTCACTCGAGTTAAAGTAGGTCAAATTCGCCAAAACAATTTAATTTTAATTAACATAAACGCATCTTCACTTCTTCGCTTTAGAGGTTTTCTCACTTCAGATTAGTTATTTCCCTGCACTATCATGTTGCTGCTGCTTCTGGCTTGAGTAACTTGGTATTGCATTTTGGTTTAGAGTTTAGGTACAACCATTTCGTGAAAACAATTAACAAATACAATGCCATTGCATTACACTCATGGAATGGTTTAGATTTGTTTCCCAATGGAATACTTTATACATGTCTGTGTAACCATAGCTTCTGTATCTGCTGAATATATTTATTACATTGGTTTGGGTCGGTTCCTAAGTTCTAATTGTTGATTGAGTTACACCCGTATCAGCTTCTGTTTGCCCAATTCTTCTATTGAGCAAATCAGCATTAAATGTTTTTTTGAGATCTATGGATTCATCAACCTCTCCCTAATAGCCAGAAAGTTAGTCTATATTGGAACAGGTGCATCGGTTAACCACCGTCGAAGAGGACAACGGATTCATAGTGCCATCACCCTCCAGGTCCACCATTCACCTACCACCCTATGACAGGAAGACTCTCTTCGACGACAATCCTTTACATAACCGGATTGATATTTTCAAGAACCATTCACATATATAAACAAAAACAAATAAGACTTGTTCTTTAGAAAGCTTTTTTATACTTTGGGAAAAATTTATAGAATGTTCTGCATATAAATTCAGTACATTTTTTACGTTTAACCGGTTGACTAATTTCCTTTCTTATTTTCTATCAAATCTCTAGAAACTTGTACAGTTTCAACGTCGTTTTAATGATATTCAATTCTAAAAATCTTAATTTTCTTTACCATCATAGTACATTTAACACCATTTTACTAATCAAATTATGATTTTATTATCTTTATTTTACCCTTGTACCAAATGTATTGTACCAAATATGGACGAATATTTAATATTATGGCAATTAAGCGATCTTTTACAAATCAAGACAAATATTCATTATTATAATGATGAAACAATATTATTAAATATTATTATTATTATTATTATTATTATTATTATTATTTTCACTATTATTATTGTTATTATTATTATTATTGATATTGTTATGTCTTGGATTCGGAAGGTTGTTAATAGAAAAAGTTTATAGATAAGAGTGATACAAGTCCATATAAAATTGATTGCAAAATATGCGGACCTATTAATTAGCCGTTTATTTTTAATCTTAAAGAGTGGGTCAAATTTGAATAAATGTTCAAAATTGTTGAATACGGTAGAACAAATTTGAATAAATATCTTGAATAAGGTAGGAAAAATTTGAATGCTGAAGGACTGTTTCTTAACTTTGAGTAGCACACCTGTTATGAAAAAGAAACAGCAACCTACAGGACATCACGGGGTAACACCTAGCACACCTTGATGAAAGAATAAGAAGATATTTAAGTGCTCCGATCAAAAAGCGCCGCATCGTCATTCCTGAGGAGTTTGCAAACATAAAATGGCCACCTGAGGAAGGTAGACCCGGATAAACACAAGAACATCTTAAATATTGCTCAGCTCTCAGGCATCAGTGAAGAGAATAAGAAACTGTATGGAGCTATGTCATCTACATTCCTCCACATTATTAGAGCGAAAAAACTCAGAGGTTAGAACAATTACTATTATTATTATCTTCAACTATTGACTTCTTCATCAGCAAAAACTGTAAACAGTTATTGCTTTTGTTGGTTTAGTAGCAAGCTATGGTGCTTCCTTTTCGTTGTCGGAACTACATTTTTCATGAGCAGTTAACTTTCTAGGACAAATCTTGGAACAGCTTATCTGTAGCGGGTGTGACGAATGAGATAAAATTTATAGTGTTACGTTAACTTAAATTCCCCTTTCATGCTGATTTGAGATTGGTTGGTCAATAAACACGTAATTGATCATACCTAGAGGGAAAACACAAAAAAAAACATGCATCCTTGAGTGACTAATAGTACTTTTGATACTATGAACTGATGTTAAGGATGCTGTTATTAGTTTATAATAATCTCTAATAGTTTTCGAGAAGAAAAAAATAAGATACAAAATTACATGTAAGGAATAGGCAAATTACGAAGACAAAAAGTATCATCTTTGGTGCTAAATGATTGGTTCAGCGCTTTGTTCTGCATTTCTTTTTGAGCAAAATGCCATCAGGAGGACGTGTTAGCATGACGCTGCAACGGCCATAAAGATTATATGAATACCTTAAAATGCTTCCCAATTTGGATCTTGCGCGAAATACTCCCCTCACTTCGAGAATTACACCATTGCCTTCCATCTGTTTGACAAGGCGCTGGCTTTCTCTTAGTGGCAGCTGAACTTGACTAGAGACCATATGGATGGTTGCAAACCTTGATTGAAGCCTTGCAGCTGAGAAAGGCTCAACGTACTGAGTGGCAATGAGGGTGCTTCCATAGTAGAGATAAATGATGACTGAGCTGAAGTCCACATGCACCTTCTTGTTTGGATTTGTGAAGTTAGCCAGCATGGTTAGATCAGCATTCAGCAGGGATCCAAGGTCAAGGTATGCAGCATTTAAGGTCACACTAGACACATCAAAATGTGGACTTTGTGGGCGAAAAACAAAGTACACTATAAGGACTATTAGCCCTCCTATGATTATGATAAGCCAAAATATTACACACAAGCAGGCACCTAACCATGTCAAAGGTTGAGACTTTTGCTCCTTAGGCAACTTTATACCACTGTGGCGGGTATCACTGAGGGGCTTACGGTGTGGCGGCTGCAGACGCTCAGGAGGGTGGTCGGAGGGGGGCAGCGGTGGAGGGGCATCAGCAGAGAGAGGTGGCTCTTGAAAATTTACCTTTGAGGGCTTAACTGGTCGGAAACCTTGATTTGTTGGATGCTTACTTGGACTTCTTTTTGATTTGCCATGGCGTGGCTCTTGCAAAATAGGTGGAAGATCTTCTGATGGAACATGGTCTTCATGTTGAGGCCGTGGTCGTAATGGAACACGATCTTCATTCTCAGGTCGTAATACATCTGGTATAGGTGCAGCTACTTGGGTGGATGGTTGGCCACGACGTTTATGGCGTGGCCCAAATGGAATATGTGGTTGCTCGTTATCATCTATCACGTATTCAGGCTGTGATGATCGAGAAAAATGGGGGTTGGTTTCTCGACGAGACATGGGAATTGTGGAAAAATGTGTGAGGAAAATGAAGAGAAACCGAATGGCAATACTAAGAGAATGATATTAAGCTAATGGAAACAAGGACGAATCAAGCCAAATCAAAAATTAAAGTATATAAAGGGAATGAGAATGACTTGAAGTTAACTTCAAGGATGATTCACATAAAGGCAAAGAATCGAACATAAGCCACTTATGTGGGGCAAAATGTTTCTCTTCTTCGTTTAACAATGTAGAGAAAGTGATCATGCTGAGCTTGTTTGTCCTATAGCAATGTAGAGAGGTTGAAACAGCATTAGAGAACAAGACCTTGTGTGAGTTTTAAGGTGGCTTGGATTCTTGGACTGTGAAGGTTTCAGAATTTATTATAAAGCATCTTACAAAACTGTAAAGGTTATTGAAAAATTGTGATGATGCAAGGCGAACACGCACACACTTTCTAACTCCCAAGTGCTTTCAGTTTCTTCTACATCAATTAACATGCACATAGAGAAAGACTGCGGATGATACCTTTCCCCTACTTTGGTCCAAAATACGTGGACCCCAAAAGCACACAGTCTGCAAATTTTTCGAGCACACTTTAAAAAGTGAAGAACAGCATATTGGATATAGGAACTCGTTGTGAATCAACGTTCAATCGATTTGAAAGAAATCATTTTTCAGTAATAATTGATAAATAAAGCTTGTGTTAAAATATAAGAACAGGCTTGACATGCCTCATCAAAAAGAGTTAAGTATGTGAGAAACAATTTCTCTTTGTTGCCTTCAATTTTCTATAATTTCCAAAATCGGGTAATAAGATGCATTGTTAACAGTTCCCAGATGCAGACATCCAACGTTCAGCAAGAGTTTTCCTCCATTTTGTTTCTTTTCGACATTTTTTCCATTTACTCTACACCTCACCCCAAAACAGATGCAAGCAATGTGATATGCCAAACCCGTAAAGAATTAAGACCCATACTGTAAGATTTCATGATCAAATGTCAATGGTTAGCCTTCTACCTATTCGTACATTCCTGCATTGACGACATCTCTTCATTAAGCAAAGAAAAGTAAAAAAGGTAAAACAAATCTTCTAAAATTACCTCCATATTCAATAGCAAGATCCGGAATTAGAATTATTTACTTGAAATCATAAATTTAGATAACAATATTGAATCCTTAAGAATTCAAAAATAGCATTATAACATCATTAAATCGACAGGAGTTTGATTAAGACTTGTATATTGTTTCTACTACAACGAGAATAACCTAGTACAAAAGAGAAAAGGGCAATATAAGAACTTAAAAAAGGTGCTAAGTAGAAGTTTTTAATTTTTACAGAAAATTATTAGATTAATAGTGATTTTGCCACTTGCACAGAATTTAAATAATTAATCACAAGTTGTGGAATCAATCTCTTACAAATGCGTGATAAGGTTGTGTAACAAAGTGCACACACAGAGGGGTGAAAGAGACAATGACAACATTTATAATAAATTTATATCCCGCGTTTTTCTCTATAATAATATATAACATTTTTAAACAATTTGTCCAACAATGTATGTTTATCAATAGATAAAAACTACTAACACGCTACATTTTGGATATTACAACCCTTTACATTCTCGATTAAATATGAGAAAATATGGCTATAGATTTCATCACGGGCTTCCTCCTTCCAATGATTCCACAATGATTTTCGTGGTCATTGATCGTCTATCCAAATATGCATACTTTGCTACTCTTAAAGCGGATTATTCCACCACGTCGGTGGCTGAGGTATTCATGAAGACTGATTGTAAAATTACAAGAGATTTCCAGAAACCAATAAGTTTTGGCTACATTTGTTCACTAACGTCAATCACTCTTAACATGAGCATCCCAAACTATTCTGAACATGAGCAATGCATATCATCCCAAACCAAGGAACAATTTACAGCAATGAATTGAATAAGTGCTTAGAGAAGGACAATCTCAAACATGCTCTCTACATTTACTGGATGTTAGTAGCCTTCATTCCATGGTATTAAATTCAGCTGTTAATAATAGAATACATATATCTATTTCTGCTATGATACCATTGATCCGCTTTTCCTAATGGATAACCATTTGTGATAGAACCATAATGGCTTCAACCTTCCCGGGACTCAATCAGTGTAGCAACTATGTAGCACCACGTTATCCTTGTTTTTAATGACCAATCCCATCTCTTCTAGATGGAAATCACGTTGAAAAATTAAAATTCTAAGACACTTGTCAAATTCAAATCCGTGAAAGCCATAAATTCTTTCATAAAATCATAGAATTCAAGGTGTAATATGTTGCATGGGTATGGTACCGGTAGCTAGTACAAAATCGAGTATGTGGCCTGTAATATAATTTTCAAGACATTCAGTTCAAAACAGAACATAAATAACACGAACAAAATATTTGCAGATTGTTATGATAACATTTATAATAAATTTATATCCCGTGTTTCGCAATATAAATAGGTTTGATTGAGTTGATAAATAAATAAAAATGGGAAAATTGAAGGGAAATATGTTATTTTAATTGAAATATGAATTTTTTTTTTTTGTAATAAAATTATCTAGCTCGTACACAAGATGAACCTGTCCATACCCCAAGTCGCACCTAGTCAAAGTAGAGACATATCCAGGCTGCCAACCTATTTCTTTAAAGAAAAAACTTGTAAGTGCTCAATTGTGCCCAATGTGTGCCTGTAAACAGTATGATCCAACTTAGAAAATGAAGTACCAATGTTTTATATGATCTAAACAAAAGAAATTACAACAGAATGGAGACATGATTTTGATATTCCTTAGAAGCCCAACATTAAAGCAATGGAAGTCAAAGAAAGTATAGAACCTAAATGCAAAGTATCTAAAAAGTAAAAAACTTCAACTGAAAATAGATTGAATAGAAATTCAGCGAGAAGCCTGCAACAATGCAGGAAATAAAAAATTGTTACAATTGAGAATTTACAGGCGGAAGATAGTTTCGTCTGTAAATTTGTCACAAAACATTGATTACAAACCTAGCAATTGATTATTCCCCGTCTGATGATGTTCAATGCGGCAGGAAAAGAATCTATTTCTTTTCCTGATATCATATATTCACAATAGTTTAAGCCCAATTTCATTTTGATGATGGTGACATGGGATTATATTAGAAGTGGAGCTGGTTAGGAATTTCTACAATTTGTGTAATAATGTGTTATGAAGAACTTGGGATACCACATAGGAGAAAGATTTATCATTGAAATGAAAATCTTTGATTAATACACAGTAAGAAAGTGAGTGAATGGATGAAGAAAGGATTTGTCAATCCAGTCTCAATACTGCACTTTTCCAAACGAATTCTAAAATGCAGCAGTTTTGAAACTAGTTTTTCTAACACAACACATTTTCTGACATTTGGACTAACATGGCATTTTCTTAATTATTTCCAATTTTTCTTTCCTACTCCAGAAGTTGGTTGGATGGTGACCCTAGATTATTCAACTCCATCTGGAAAAATCATCAATTATCCAGACCTATGTCCTTCACCAGCACTTTCTCTTAGCCCCCTTAGCGTATATTTCTTCTCCGATTGTGTATCAAACCAATCTGCAAATTGCTTATTGTGCTGGTTTTAGTTGTCCTTCAGCTAATCTGTTCCAAGGTTCAACATTGTCTAGAGTAGAATCTATTGACAAGGAGATACCAGCATGCAATGAACTAGGGTACATTAATATCATACACTTTTTTGTTTCATAGACTAATACCAGATATCACCCCTCCCCCCACCTTCCGAAATCAAACATAAATAATCAAAGTTGCAGTTAAAACATGTTCTAATTCCTTAGGTTCAATACAACTACAGAGAATACATAGCACCGTGATATTATCTAACTAAATGTAACAACTGCAGAAAGTGTTATTTTAATATAAGAGTCTCTCGCATTAATGCACTATAAAGCAGTCCACTAACAAATGTGAAAATTTACCAAATAACTTAAGATCTGGCAGTTTCCAGTCAGTCTCCATTGATTCTCAACAGCCTTATGGAACACTATGCAACCTTTAAATGATTCATACATCCATTTTTTTTCTCACAATATTATGTTTGTTTGTTCCATTTGGGGTTAGCATGGACAAAGGTTGACAAAATCATATTGAATGTCATAGCGCTCTAATAAATGAATGTGCTGAAATTAAAGGAGTAGAAACATACTTTGAATAATTGCAATGATCACAGAAACATTTCTTTAGAGCAGCCTAAAGTTCCATGCTGCAGACACGGGCACAAGCATCGTAATAATTTTCCAGAAAACAATGCTAATAAAGGTCGAACATGTAAAATTCTATATAAATGTATAATCCTACAATTATGTATCCTTGTATGCTAATCCAAATCTTGGAAGTCATATATAATTTGTGCCAGTCTCAGTTATTCAGAATCTAACAAATTTGAATCTTGAAGCCTAACAAGGCTACCTATCGAATCTTTTTTCCACACCCACAATTCTCCACTAAATTACATATGTCTGTCCAGACATATACCCAAATAATAAGAAGCCGATGGTCTGTCAACTAAAGTTCCAGAATGGTATGAAACCTGAGTTTATTTTTTCAACAATTCACTAGGATGGGCACAAGGACCAAGGTGCAAGTCACAACAAGGTGAAATCACCAATAAATGCATATCTTCAATGTTCAAATTATGCGCTGCTATGCTACCACCAACTTCATCTTGATGAAACAGGACCATAATAGTTAGAGCCATAAAATGACATAAGGCGTTCATAATCGATATTTCTGCCATACAAGGCAGGACATGAATCAGTCTGAATTGAGCTGTCACTGGTCAAAGATTTACTCAAATAGCATCAAGACAACATAAGAATAACTCAAACCTGCCTCTTCAACATGAACTCAGAAAAAAATTGGGATTTGAATAGGCAGCTAGAGTAATTCCGACCAAATCATCAATTACTAATATTAGTTGTGCTGAGTGAGAAACAAAGTCATAGCCCTCCATGTATAACAATGGCCCAAAAATAATTGAATGCTTCATTTTGTATTGACAATACAATCCGCCAAGTGAATAGTCTGTTGAGAATATGAAACAAAACTTGGATACTGATCCATAAAAAGGTCTAAGAAGCCATTACTTCCATTGGTAGCAAGAAATCATTACAGCACTGCCCTCAGTCAGGATCCTTTACAAGAAGCTGGTCTGTGAGTTAGTAGTGTTACAGCACAGAGTATATGGGAGCATAGATACACATAAAAGGTATGGGGTTGCACCAAGGGCATCATAAAAGTAGGACAAACCAATTTCCAGATGTCATTACCTGCAGAAAATGTTTGAGGTCGAGTTTGCTAAGCTTTGGTGCATTTTATCCAGAGAAAATGTTTTATGTCAGGTATCTCATTTCAAAGAAACACGTGATGAATTTGAGAAGATAACAACATAAACTAGAGCCATGTTCATGCGCCATCGCTTGATTGAATGGCATTTACTAGAGTCTCGGAAAGACGGCTATCAAGTGTTAAGCCTTTCTCCATCATCTGATCCCAAACCTTACAGGCCAGTGAAAGTTTTTTCCCCCTTATAAGCCCTCCAACTATCAACTTGAAAGTTACCTCATCAGGGTACAAACCGTTCCTCTGCATTTCATCATATAGACGCATGGCATCCATAACTCTAGAAGCCTTACAGAATCCATTTACAAGGGCATTGTAAGAGATTACATCCGGATTTACCCCATTCTCCACCATGTCACGGAAAACACTATGAGCCGTATCAACCTTCCCAGTCTTGCACAGATGATCAACTACTGCAGTATAGAATATACGATCAGGAAGAATGCCCACCCTTGTCATTTCATCAAGCAGTTTCTTAACCACTTGGATACTTCCTTCTCTTAGAAAGGCGTCTATAAGTATATTAAACGTCACCATATCTGGCCTAATCCCCTTCCCACACATCTCCTCAAACAACTCATAACCTCTCCTAGTACGGCGCACCTTGCAGAAGGCTGTGATAAGAGTATTATATGAAACAACATCACACAGCCCTTTGGTCTGCATCCTCTCAACCAACATCAAATAAGCCTTGTCCACCATATTAGCCTTGCAAAAACACTTCAACAGCTCATTATAGCTATACAAATCCGGCTCCACCCCGCTCCGTTCCATCGTCTCCACCAACCGCAAGGCCTCATCCGCCATCCCCTCGTCACAACAGTAATTCAACAGTATATTATAAGTAACCAAATCCGGCACACACCCATTGCTGCTCATAAACGCTTTAATCTTCATCGCCTTATCAACCCTTCCCATCCTACAAAACCCATCAATCAAAGCATTGTAAACCAAGATATTAACCTTTACCCCACCCTTGATCACACCAACAACAAGCTCGTAGGCCAAATCAACACGCCCCCCACCGCACAAACCAACAACAAGAGCAACACAGGCTTTGAAATCAGGGCTCAACCCTTTGCCAGTCAAACCACGCCAAACCCTAGCAGCCTCGTCGTAGCGTTGAGCTTTGCACAACGCGTCAACTATAATAGTGTAGGAAACAACGTCAGGCTCTCTCCCCTTGGAGGGCATGGAGTGGAAGAGTTCGAGGGCGGTTTCTAAGCGATTGTGGCGGCACAGGAAGCTGAGGTAAGTGTTGAAGGCCCAAATGTCAGGCACGAAGCCGAGAGCGTGCATGTCGAGGAGGAGGTCGTGGATGAGGGGGAGGTTGTTGGGAGCAGAGCAGAGGGCGGAGATGAAGCGGGAATAGGTGAATGGGAGGAGGGAGAAGCCGCGAGGGATGACGTGGTGGCGGTAGTAGTGGTGGGCGAGGTGGAGGCGGGAGTGGCGGAGGAGGACGCCGATGAAGCGGTTGTAGTCGACGCTGAAGACGCGGCAATTGGATTGGGTCATTTGGTCGAACAGGTGGATGGCGTGGTTTATGAGACCGGCTTTTACCAACTTGGATATGTGAGAGCGGTACGCGAGGCGGTGTGCGCCAATGCTGCTCTGATACATATCAGATTCAGGGATTTCCAAAGGCATAGCAGCAGCAACGCCCAGACCAAACCCCCATTCATTCACTTTCTCTCTCTATATCTCTCCCACTAAATAGTAATATTCGTTCGTTGGTTCGTTCGTTCCACGTTATGAGTTATGAACGAAGGAACTAAAGTTATGAAGAGGCACGCCAAGTGTTTGTGCATGCGTTTCTTACACTTGGTGACACTGGGGTGGGTTTGTTTTCGCTTGCTTATTCTCTTCTCACCTCTCTGCAACAAGAAGGGAGACGAGGAAAGGAAATGGTTTTTTTTCCTTCTTTTTTTTATGAGGCTGGGTCTGTGAACCATTCAAAAGGCAATTGCTTCCTGCACCACTCATTTGCTTCCTGAACCCATTACTTTTGCCGTGCCACCACTCCTTATCAAAGTGATTCTTCCTGCACCTCCATGACGACTTTCTGCACCTCCAAAGTTTTTCAAAATTTCCATTGTGAACATAATGAAAATCCATGACGACTTTCTGCACCTCCAAAGTTTTTCAAAATTTCCATTGTGAACATAATGAAAAGATTAAAATATCTTTCATCTACAACTCATAGTATAAAAATTTTTTACATTACGGGTTGTAGAACCCTTTACATTGCGGGTTGTAGAATCCGTAATGTATTTTTTAAAATTTTTACATTGCGGGTTCTATAACCCGCAATACATTTTAAAAAAAATTTGTATTTTTACATTGCGGGTTGTACAACCCGCAATACATTTAAAAAAAATTTTGTAACCCACAATGTATTTATAAATTGTTTTGTTTTGTGAGTTATACAATCAGCAATCTGCTATGGTGTAGTGGTTATCACCTTAGTCTTATGCAGTAAAGGTTTCCAGTTCAATCCTAGTCAAGGTTACAAATTTTTGTAATATTTATTTTTAACATAATTTTACTTTTTCTTATAATAAAAAGTAAAAAAACAATATTTTTATAAATAATTTTTAGTATTTATAAAAATAAATTAATTTTTTTTACGGGTTGAGAAAAAAAAATTTAAATGCATTGCGGGTTGTAGAACCCGTAATACAATTTTTTTTTAAATGCATTGCGGGTTGGGTTGTAGAACCCGCAATGTGTTTCAAAAATTTTATACTATAGGTTGTAGACGAAAGACATTTTGGTCTTTTCATTATGTCCAAAATGAAAATTTTGAAAAACTATGGAGGTGCAGGAAGTCGTCATGGAGGTGCAGGAAGAATCACTCCTGCAGCACCTGCCACGATGGACGATGCCTACCCCAACACCTAAGCCTTTTTATCTTCGTCAACAAAAATGTGAATGGCCATTCAAATTCAATTTTGGGGCTGATACGAAATTGGGTTGGACGAATTCTTCCTCCAACCCCTACCCTCTTCCTGTATCTCTATAGTGAAATTGAAATTACACATATATCTTTGTTTTAAAATTCAAAAAAGTCAATATTATCTTTTATTCTCTTCGCTTTCATAATTTTCATTTGTCCTCTATCATGTCATCGACGCATTCTAAATCTTAAATTAAAACTTCAAACAAGTCATAAGTAAGTAATTATTGATGTTTATTAATAATTTGTGAGTGGTATTGTTTGATTAGAATAGTTTATTTTGGTGATTGGGAAACTATCGATGGCGAACGACGACTTTTGCGATTTAAGAGTTTGACAACCGGATGGGGTGTCATCCGGTTGTCATTTTGTTTTGCAAATGATAACCAGATGACACTCCCATCCGATTTACAATTTGAAAAAAATTATAAACCGGATGGGGTGTCATCCGATTGTCATTTACAAATGTGAACCGGATGGAGGTGTCATCCCGGATGACACTTAAGATCATTTTGATTATTTTAATATGGATATTTTGAAATTTTTTTTTTATGGAGGTGCAGGAAGAAGGTATGGGGGTGGAGGATGGGTTGATGTACTGCAAACCTATATCATCAACAGAATTAGGGCAATTACTTCCGGCACCTCATATTTGTTTCCTGCATTCCATCATAGATGTGCATATTTGTTTCCTGCATTCCATCATAGATGTGCCCCCTTCGATGAAGTCAGAAAGGGTTTAGGATTTCTTTGGTAGTCACCGGTCTTGAGTTGTGGGATGTGCTGCGGCAGCGGAAGAGCGTGATTGAATATCTTAATTAATTACTTTGCATTTGGATGATGAAAGTAAACTGTGATGTTCGTTGTTGATGATTTTGATGTGTGTAAATGAATTATTGAATTAATTGTTTGATTGTAATATGCATTTAAGTATAGGGATGAAGGTGTGCTGTGACGGTTATAAAAAGTATTTTGGGTGGTGTGTGGTGAATTTTAGGTGGTGCTGGTGTGGAATCACACAAGGTGTAAATGCTTCTAGTCAAGGCTTTATTTGCTTTCGTAAAGCGGATTGCGAAAGATGTTTGAAAATCCATTTTCGAAAGCATATTTTTTTATAAATTTTAGTTTATTTTCGAAAACACTTTTCCAAAACATATTTATGAAATTACTTTTCCATAACATCTTCCAGAATTACTTTTCTGAAACATATTTTCATAAAACAATTTCTAAAAATATATTGTGGAATGTATTTTCTGAAACATATTCCTATAATATATTTTGAAATTTTGTTTTTTTTTTCAAAAATACATTTCGAAAAATACTTTTCGAAATATCTTATACATCTCAAAATTGTAATTGTCGTTTTAAAAAATTAATAAGATATTGGAAGCAATTGATGTGGAGTACAGGAAGAAATTGTCCTAAATTAGAAGCTGCTACACCTATATTCTCACTGCTTGTATTAAAAATTCAATTTGTAATTCAATGCTATACCTATATTCAATTTGTAGGCTCTTTTTCTAATGATGACAATATGAGCGGGGCAGGTCAAAGGAGTCTACTAACTGTTTATTTAAAAACAAAAATTAAACTTAAAATAAATAAAAATAATAATTCAAAAAGTATTTTTTATTGTATTATTTAAAAATTAACATTTAATTATTAATTATAAAATATTAAAAATATTAATTATAAAAGAGTTACATAATATATAAAGATAATAATATTTTTTTAATTTATCTTAGAAACATTAATTACTTAATCAAAAGAGTTGACAAATATTTACATAATGTATTTTAATATATATATATATATATATATATATATATATATATATAATATATTTATATATATATATATATATATATATATATATATATATATATAATAAAATAACTAATGGGTTCTGTCAAAGTGTGTTGGAACTTATAACCCGCTTAATCAGGGTGAATCAATACGTGCAACCCCATTTTGATTGGACTATTGATTATAATTTTTTTAAATTATGATACTCGATTTTTTTTTAAGCCTAAAAATGATAATGGTGATTAATGATTATTATTTTTCAATATATTTATATATAAATTATTTAGTTGATGTTTTAAATTATTCTTAATCATGATTTAATTTTTTAAAATCTTTAAAAAAGACAACATGTTACAAGTATGTAGTTAATAAAACATCCAAACACTCAAAATTATACATCTTCCTAGATATATAGTGCAAGTAACGTATCTTGTTGAGAGAAATTGTAATATAAATTATTATATAATAAAAATTTACATCGTCTAACGATGAGGTCTTTCAATAATTTTTAAGTAATTGTAAATCTTATTTTACAAACAGGTATATGATATCAGAACTCTCTAATCGAGAGAGTTTTATTGTGCCAATTCTAATTTTATTACATTTGCAAAAATTCATCATCTGTAATGGCTTCAAAAGTGCCATTATTTTTAATAGTAAATAAGACTATTTTGTCGTTTCATAATCTACCGGTAAATCTTCTAAATTATTCTTTCCGTGTGTATTATGTTTCCTGCAATAGAAATTTTCATAATTCTCATACGTTTCTGCAATAGAAATTTTCATAATTCTCAAGTCAAGAGATAGACCATGGATGACAAGCATTATAAATTTATAATAGTAAAAAATGCACATATTGTGGTAGATATAAGATCATCACATTTCCAATACATCCACAGGTATCATTTGCAATCTAAGATCACTACCAAAATCTATCTTTGTTTACTGATCAAATTTGTGATATACAGGACAATCACACTATGAGGATAATTGATTTTGCTAAGATGCACCACATACTCTATGTTCTTGAAAATCCTAAGGAATCATGAAAACACTTTGCCCCATATTCAATTTGAATAAATTTTGTATAAATTTTGTGTCTATTAATAAGGTGGATGATTGACATTTTAGATTAGGTCACTTGATAAGGATAAACTATTTGTATTGTTAACAAAGTTTGATTACATTTCTAACAAAACATGTGATGACTTTTGTCAAATATGTCCACTTGCTAAACATAAAATACTTCCATTTCATGTAAGCACTTCTTCAAGCAATAAATTTTTTGATTTGTTATGTATGGATATTTGGTGACCATTAGCCATTACTTTTGTGGATGGACATAGATATTTTTTGACTGTTGTGGATGATTTTTCTAGACATACTTTATTTTTCTTTTGAAAACTAAATAAAAAATACAGGGTTGCATTAAATCTTTCGTTACTTTGGTTGAAACCCTCAATTTTTAACTACTATCAAATGCATTAGGTCTGATAAAGGACCAGAATTTAATTTGCATCAGTCTTATTCTTTAAAAATCATAGAACATCAAATGTCCTATATTGAGACTCCAGAACAAAATGGAGTGGTAGAGAGAAAACATCAATGCTTTTTAAATATTACTAGGGCTCTTATTTTTCAAAGTAAATTGTCTGAATTGTTTTGAAACTTTACAGTCTCTCATGCTGTTTTTTCATGCTCAATAGATTGCCAAACAAGGTTTTATATAACAAAAGTTCACTTTTTGATATGATATGAAAGTCTATCTTAACAAGGTCGTTAGACCTATTGGGTCATCTGCTATCGGCTGTCGAATTATCTTTACATATAAATCTTATGCTCGAATTAAAGAGTCTTTGGTGTGAGGAGACGATGGGGTGTATTGGAAATCTATGCATATAACTAAAGTTGAGATTTTTCAATAATTTATAAATATATGTAAATCTTAATTTCCAAGCTAATTTTGTGAAATTGAATTAAATTTAAAATTCAGTTATGATAATATAAATTATTATATAATAAAAACTTACCAAATCGCATTTTTATGAAAGATATGTTATAGATGTAACCTCCTAATTTAGTATTTAGTATCCTGAGATATTGAATAATAGAATACGTTAAATATTTTATTATATATGCAGATAAAAATTATCCAGTAAATTTGTATAAAACGAATTCAATATGATACATGTATTGAAAACATATAATCCTGTAAATCTTAGGAAGTCCGTGTTTGTGTATATAATTTCATTTGTTTATTATTAGAACACTTTTTTATAAAACAAGTAAATAAAAAGCAAAGTTACAAAATACAAGATAATTATATCTATGTTAATCTCATAAACAAGTCATATGATAATTTTAAAGTTTAAATTAATGTATTTTATAAACCATATATCAAAAGATGGACTTAAATATAAAAAAAATATTTAAAAATTACCATCTATTGTTGTAATCTTTAAAATGATGAATGAACTTTTATTAAATCGTAAAATGTTAGAAATGTGAATAACCTTAGAAAAAGAAATATAATTGTGGAAGCTTACATGTTACATGCAAGGAAAACAAATAACAAACGGGAACTAAAATGTAAAAGACAAAAAATTATTTTAATTGCTCTTAAATTGAGATTTGCTGGACAATTTTAAATCCATCGAACAACTTCATCTAATTTCCTGAGTAAATTAAGGTCTTAAACTAGCCTTAGCTCTCAAATTGAAATTTGTTGAGCAAATCTTAGTCTACTTAACAAATTAGGTTGAACCAATAGTTTTGCATAATTTTCTAATACTAATTTTAAAATTCAACACAATCAAAATTCTAGATACCACTAAAAACAACTATTGCACATGTTTCTATCATTTCAACTTAAATTAATAATTAAAGACTCAATATCCATATAAAATTGTTATCTAACTAATAAACTTACACGAGAGAAACTTAAAAAAAAAAAAATTATAATTGCAATTCAAATATAAGAGAAATATAAGAATTAACCTTATAAAATTAGATAAAAAAAAAACTAAAAGGAAAAAATAAAATGTCGGTGGGGATTACACTATATACTAATAATAAACGCCACGTCGGCATACGTTGACAAAAAGGTTCATGTTTGAATATAATATCCAAACTCTTATGTCACTTTCCTTGAGAAATACATGATCTTATCCAAGGTCTTCAATTCTCTGTGTCTATGAAAAAACGTTATCATTATTTCATAAATATTACAATGTAATTTTTTTTTCGCTTATTTTGCTAGTAAGTTTGATACATTTTACTGATTTAGCAAATTATGTTGACGTAACGCTAAGAAAAGTTTAAACTAAAAATAACAAAATGGTATTATTTTATCCACATTTTTGTATGAAAGATGGTTTTACTATCATATTTTCTTCGTGACTATTTTTTCATGGACCGTTATTACATATTAGAGGAGCAGTTAAATATATTGAATTGAAGTTTTTGATAGTGAAATACCAAAAAAAAAAAAAAACAGTTCCTTTACTATCATATTTTTCTTATTAATTATTGCTATTTAACCAAAAATATATTAAATCATGGTAAAATTAAATTTGATTACTTTCAAGGAATTCGCATAAGAAACTCGAAGACCAAATTTAATAATAATTTTCTTTCCTTATTAATATAAGATAATAGTATTTTTTATATAAAAAAGTGTAGTATCTGATTAAATGCTATTATTTTATAACTTTATCCGGTATTTCAGTCGAAGTTTGAATTGATAATTTCTAAAATTCAACAAAAGGGAATAGATATATTTTAATGATGTACTAACAATGTTGATAACATGATAAAAAGAATTCTACACATAATAGACAAAATCAATTCAAATTCATTGTAGAGAAACAACCTGGATTCGGTTGGTCAAACATTTTTTTCATTGTAACATCTACTGTTAAAGAACAATTAATATAGTTTGACTACGAGATTAAAAAAACCTAAAATATTTAAACTGTTTCAGAAACACAGTAATGACTGACTATATAAATAAATAGACAATGGAACCAAAATTAAATTCGTAGGAGTTGCTTCACAGGTTTTAGTGCACATTGAAATTGAACCTTTATATTTATATTAAATCTGGTAACCTAATTAATAGGGGAGAAAAGAAGTCAATCAAAAATGTGTGACAATAAATGCAGATTTTAAAGGGGCATATTATTATTATTATTATATTTGAGAAAAGTGTGTCAATTTGAGGTGGCACTTTTTGGTCAAACTGAAAGACCATGACCATCAAGTCCTACCTTTTTTTCCATTTATGCAAACTCCAAATTCTTCTTTACCTCCTTCTAATTCTTCCTTTTCTCCTCTGCAAGATCCAATTTCTAAATATCTATGTTTGAATTTTGCTCTCTGTAAGAAAAAGGAACTGAGTCAGAGAGTGAGACATTCAGGTGAGAAAAACCCAAACTATCAGCAAACAAAAATTTCCATTCTCCTTTTATCATTTACTCTTTCTAAGCTTTTGCTTTCAACCCATTATTACTTATGTTATTGGTTTGAAACCCAGTTAAAAAAAATCGCGTCTTGTAGATTACCCATGTTGGGAGAAGAGAGTAACAACGCCGACACCGGTGTTCACCGGATAGCACATTCCAGATCAGTTTCTTGGACCGACCAGACTCCGATGACCCGGAAACCGCCGCGATCCCTTCAGCCTCTTTGCATCAGGAAACACAGCGTGAAGGAGTGGCCGAGCGCCAGCAGCGACGATCTCGACGATTGGCTTCCGCCACCGACCCCAAGAGGGTCCACCAAAGGATCATCAAATTCGGGTCCGGGTCCGGGACAAGTTTTTCAGCTTAGGAGAGACAAGTTGGCTTTTTTCGACAAGGAATGTTCCAAAATCGCGGAGCACGTGTACTTGGGGAGTGACACGGTAGCAAAGGACGAGGAGGTTTTGCGGCGGCACGGGATTACGCACGTGCTGAATTGCGTGGGGTTCGTCTGCCCCGAGTATTTCAAAACTAACTTCGTCTACAAAACACTATGGCTGCGGGACAGTCCCTCGGAGGACATCACCAGCATTCTCTACGACGTTTTCGATTACTTCGAGGATGTCCGACAACAGGGTGGGCGCGTGTTCGTGCACTGCTGCCAGGGCGTGTCGCGCTCGACCTCGCTGGTCATCGCGTATCTGATGTGGAGGGAGAGCCAGAGCTTCGAGGACGCCTTTCACTTCGTGAAGAACGCACGTGGCATAACCAATCCGAACATGGGTTTCGCGTGTCAGCTATTGCAGTGTCAGAAGCGCGTGCATGCCATGCCCCCGAGTCCTAGCTCTGTGCTCAGGATGTATAGAATGGCTCCTCATTCTGCCTACGACCCTCTTCACCTTGTTCCTAAGATCGTTTACCACCCTTGCGCCCACGCGCTTGATTCGCGTGGGGCGTTTATTGTGCATGTTCCTTCTACTTTATATGTGTGGGTGGGGAAGGAATGTGGCACGGTGATGTGTTGCAAGGCGAGATACGCTGCTGCTCAGGTTGTTCGATATGAGAGGGCAACGGCGGAGATTGTTAGCGTGGTTGAGGATGAAGAGCCTGAGGAGTTTTGGGTTGCTCTTTCTTACAAGGAAGTGATGGTGGAGGAAGAAAAGGTGAAGAAATTGAAATTGGAAACAATGGAGATTGATGTGGGGGTTGGTGGCCGGAGAGTTGAGGAGTATGATTTGGACTATGGAATTTTTCATAAGGCACTTGCTGGTGGGGTTGTTCCACCTTTTTCTTTGTCTAATGCTGGATCAGAAAATTGCCTCCCTTCTAAGGAAAATGGCTGGGGGAGATTTCCTAGGAAGCTTAGCAGTGGTATCATGAAAGGGTTCACATCCTCCAAGTGCTGTGAGTCAAGTATGAACATTGAAGAGGAAAGTCAACATATGAATGTTGATCCTTTGCCTCCATCAACCCTTTTACGCTAAAGATGCATCTAACTTCAAAAAGAAGGTGTATCTGCTAATTTCAGATGATGATATCATCAGTGCTGCTGCTGTTGAGTTTACTGACAAAGGTCATTGTAATGTGGTACTGTGTCATGTAGGATAGGTAGGTGTGCTTCAAGTAGAAACCTTATAAGGCAAATTTAACTTTATTACAATGGTTCAGTTTCTTGTTGTATAGATATAGCCACTGTTGGCTAACATGATCTATTCCTTTTGGAGTTGAATTTTCACTTCTGTTTGGATATTGGTGCATGCCTCAGGGATTAAACATAACGTGAATGTCCAATTAAATGAATGGTACATGGTTATATCATATATATTAGAGATACTTTTATTAAACTCACTATTTCATTAAGGAGGGATAAATCCTTAATTTTGTTTTCCTGTTATTGATATTCTTACAATTCAATAATAGTCCATTATAAGCACATTAATTCATAAACTAAACTTCTTTTTACTCCCTAAGCTCAATTTTTGGTTATATGTGAACAATTTTCTTTGTTCCCCGCAACTAAGAATGCTTGTTGAGTTCTTTTTATGTCGTTGTCTTCAACCTGTCTTTGATAATTAATTACTTTCTAAAAAAGAGACAAGAAAACGAAATATATGTGCTCTGGTTCTCCATGAGGACTGTGACAAGGAGTGTTTCCGTTATACACTCGTTTTTCTTTATCAATTAGGATTTTTCTTCCCAACGATTAGAAATTGAAGAGTTATCTTTGATATGAGTTGGTAATTTAATGTATTGCAAGTTTGAGCGTTTTTTCATATAAAATTACCAATTTTATTGATTATTAATATTATCATGTTAAGTTTATGTTTTTGAATTAGGATAACATGCCATTGGAAAATGTTGAAAAAAATCAACGCCCTAACAAAATATTGGTATTATTTGTCAAGATATATAACTTTGGCCAAAATAAAAATGTTTTTAAAGGCAGTTACCAATTCTACAACTGACACTATAACGATTATATATTTATTAAAAAATTTAAGATTATATTAATTAAACCAACATTAAATATAATTTAAAGTCAGTTAAGCATACACCTCTTCAATAATATCTTAAAGAGTAATATATTCTAACACTACTAAGTGTTATCAACCTAGTTACACAAAATTCACAAAAAATATATTTATTATATGATAAATCTATATAAATTCTTGTGCAGTTTTACATTGTTATTATAAAAAATAATGAACAATTTTTTTTATGTGAGTGGATAAACTGTATCACGATGACATGATTTTATTGTTATGAAGAAATTATGTTATTCTAATACACTTTTAATTAAAACGTGCAATACTTACATAATTTTGATTAGTGTTAAACTTGTTTGTTATTTTTCAATGTCATATCAACAGTTAAAAAATGAAATAAGAAATGAAATATAAATGTAGTTTGATATAAATAATTAATATTTATAAATTATAATTTATAACCTCCATGTGTGATTATATAAATTAAGTTACTTTTCCATAATATTAATTATTTATGTCAAATTATACTTATTTTTCATTTCTTATGTATTGTTGGAAGATTAAAAAATAACAAAAACTCATGTTAAGATAGTGTCAACCACATAACTCTTTAGTGGACTTTTTTATTCCAATAACACTCTTTTATTTCTTAGGTATTGCTTCAATATTGAAAAATAACAAAAATTCATGTCAAAGATCATGTCCACCACATACATGTTTAGTTGACTTTTTTACTCCACTAACACTTTTTAATTTCTAGAATAACACTCTTTTGTTTTATTTTTATACATTATAAAAAAACTATTTAGAGACTAATATTTAGTTACCAAATAAAATTGTTGCTAATTGTGACCAAAATAATCATCAAATTAAATTTTAGTTGCTAAATAACTACAAAATAGAAGTAATGATTGAATTTAGTGACCAATTAAGTCAAATAATAAGTATTTACCATTATATACCAAAGTTTTAGTCACCTATGTCATTAGATTCTAAATTGGTATCTAATTAAGTTAGAGACTAATTTAGAATCTAATGGTATAGGTCACTAAAATCTTGGTAGCTAATGTTAAATACCAATTATTTGACTTAATTGATCACTAAATTCAATAATTACTTTTATTTTGTAGTCATTTAGCAACCAAAATCTTATTTGGTGACTATTTTGGTCACAATTAATTAGTAACATATTGGTCTCTAAACAACCTTTTTTTTGTAGTGTTATTTGTTTTTTTTACGGTCACTACATCAATTGTGATTATTAATAAATATTTTATGTATTGTTTTTTCTTATTCGTAACCATTATTAAAAATTGTGATTATTAGTTATTAAAATTAAGATAAAAAGCATATATAAAAATAATTGAATTAAAATTTAAATTTATAGGTATTTTTAACTAATTAATTATAATAGAAAATTAAATAATAAATTATTTTATTTTATATTTTATAAAATACCTCAACAATTTTATTTTATTTTATTTTTGCTATTAATTATTTAGATATTTTTTAATAAATGAAAGATACAAATTTTAATTAAAATAACAATTTTATAGTAATCTTTTTAATAAATTTAAATTGGGCTGAATAAATTATAATAATTTTGTAATTGTATCTTTATATAAAATATAAATTGGAAAAAAGTTATAATAAATTATAAACTTGTTATTTGAATTAAAATTTGTATTTTTTGTTTGTCAAAAAATATCTAAATAATTAATAATAAAAATAAAATAAAATTGTTAGAATATTTTTTATAAATAAATGTTAATTAAATGATTTAAAAATTTCAAATAAAAAATTAATTTATTTGTGAATTAATTTTAAATATTATGTTTATCAGTTAAAAATTATTGTTAATTATTGAAATGATACCCTACATGTTTAAGATGAAGAGAAAATTAAATGAGAAATATATATTCATTAAATAGTTTAGTTAATGGTACATAAAATAGAAGTGAAACATAATCAATGACAATAAGTGGACACTCCAATAATATTGAAACATGTTTTTGTTATGTGTCCTAGCATTTGACAATATTAATATTTTCTAGACCAATCTTGTTGTTGTTCCTTAGGTCCATATCAGTTCTTATATTACTTGACTTAGGTCTTTTATTTAATGTTATTTTCGCGTCTTTATCAAATACCAAATTCTATCTTTATCAAATATCAATTAGATCTCTATCAAAAGCTAAATTCTATCTTTATCAAAGATCAAAATTATCTTTATAAAAAAACAAATTCTATCTCTATTAAATTCTAACTCTATTAAAAATCAGTTTCTGTTATTCAAAAAATCATGTTCCATCTCCACTATTTCAATTTGTCCAAAATTTTCACTCTTTGTCATGGTTTTAGTTAAACTCTCCTCAACACTAATCAAAATCTTATAAGTTTTACCATGATTTTAGTTAAATTCTCCTCAACACTAATCAAAATCTTATAAGTTTTATATGTTTTCAACCTTTACATTAAAATTATGTATCCTTACATAATTTTATCTTCTGATAACTAAAGTGTCACAATTTATTTACAATGAAATCATATCCATAACATGATTTACTTATTTATATAAAAGATTTCTTTTTTCATTTTAAAAATGACGCATTGCACCTATTAAAAAACCCAAACCTATCTCAAACATCAACCAAATCACATAAATCACCATTTAGAATGCATACATTATAAAAAGCACGACCAAAACCAAATCACATAAATTAGAATGCATACATTATAAAAAGCACAACCAAATGAAATATAAATGAAATGTAATCAATCTAAAAACTATAGCAACAGTTTAAAATTTTGTATCACTCATCGAAAAATACCGAAAAAAAAATCTGACCCATAAACATTAGGTAAAATCAATGATTTTTTTTTTTTCAAACTTGAGTAACAAATTAAATTACATTAAAAACAAACTTGAGTAACAAATTAAATTACATTAAGAACAAACTTGAATAACAATTATGTCTATTGGGAGAGGAGGCAGAACAATAAAAAAGTAATAACCGCACATGCAATAACACCTCAATTACATAACAATAATAGAACATGAGTGAATATAAATTCTATTTTTGTCTTAATGTTTGAGTGATTTTCTTGTTTTTGTTTGTTCTAGCAACCAGTCTAATTTTACATTTTTTTACTGATTTTTTTCATTTTTTATATTTATAATCATCATCGTTGGAGAATGACCATGGTAGCAAAACTGATAAAATTAATGCAAAAATGTCACCTATGTGAGAATCATGCAAGATGTTATTATCGTCTTTCACTACTACAGGAAATTTATTCAGAACAAAATAGGTGTTACATAATAGGTTTCTTCTAAATGATGTCGTTTTCACTGTTCTTGTAAGTGATTTCAAAGAAAAAGTTTATTTATTATTTTTAATGTTATTCTCAATTATTATTATTATTATTATTATTGTTATTATATAATAGACAAAAACTTATCTACGATAAATTATATAACTTTATGGAATTAGTTTAGTAGAAAAACATAACATAATTAAAATTCACATATAACTTTCTACCTTATGGGAAGAAAGTGAAGACATCCATGGAGATATTGTTACCTTACATTTTCCTGCCTTTGACGTGTCTATCCACGGGTACAATATTTCCACTAGTTTATAATCATAATAGAAATTTTGTACTGAATTTGGTCTCATCACTTTTCTTGCTTACATTGAGAAAATTTTCTACATTAAAATTGTTAGTATTACTCTTCTCTTTCTTTTTCGTTTGCGTATAAGAAAATTTGTTCTGTTAATTTCCATAAGCAAAACTAAAAACAAAAGAAGTTAGTCTAAATATTAATATTGCGGATCCTAGCAGAATGCTATCCTCCCATTGTTGAGACTTACTGAAAAATCTCGTGGAACATGTCTTTTTAATTAGCACTAATTTGAGTTTTCATAGTTTTATAAAAAAAAATTGAAGATCAGAAACCATAATAAGAAAAAGCTAATTATTGTATCACAATTGTTGTACAACTAAAGCACAGAATAAAATTAAACATAAAATATTTAACAAACTCCTTCAACTTGTGCTATACACAACTAAATCCCTTAGCAATTTATCCTTTATATTTTTTTTTTTTAGTGGGAGAGAATGATCAACTCCTTCTTTGATCTTAGCCTGGGAAATGCTTTTACGTGTTAAGTAGACTTTGCCTGCATTCATACCAAGTCAACAACATGAGATCAAAATTAGTCACTAAAAATTAAGTAAATAATTCAAATGATATCATAACATCCAGAACTGCGCTAAATTTTAGTTGGGTAAAAGAAGAATGCTTTACGGATAAAAAAACTAAAAAAATGGTATACTACCTCAATCAAATTATTTCAAATGCAAAAAAAAAAATAAAAAAATAAAAAACCATCAAAGATAGTTTTAGGAATCGAAAAAATTGGTAATAAATATAAATATTACAAAAATTCCTTTTTCAATTTTATTTTATTAAAATTGGAATCCATGCCAAAAAGGGAAATATGTATAATATAGTTTGTTTGACCAGATTTTAGTTAAAAAATAAAATTGAGTTAAATCCAAGTAAAGTTAAAAATTTCAGTATAGTTTTTAAGTCAAAATTGATTTAGATGTTTTAACTAAAATCTAAAAAGACCCATAAGGGGTAGTCAAACTCATTTGTTGAAAATGAGTCTCTTTATTTAATTTTCTTTAAACAAAATTAATGAAATAATTGCTTACTTAGATAAATTTATTTTAAAAAAGCTACATTTTTTTAGAAACAAGTTGCTTATTAGAAAATATAGTTTCTGCCTTTTTTTTATCTGCTACTATTTTTTTTCAATTTTTTAAAGAAAAAAAAAAAAACAGACACAAAGTTAACACTTTCTCACTTAAATTATAGTTTGAAATACTCCATATAATTCAATTCTGTATTAAATGGAGCAAAGTGTTGCATACATGCAAAAGCTTCCCCTGGTAAACACTTCTCTTTGCAAGCATGAGTGTTAGGATGGTAGGAACCATTGCAGCAGATAAATGCTTAAGTGTGTGACCACTGACAACATGAAAAGTCAATACATAAATCACCCTATCGGTAGCCTCTTGGAGCATAGCTAGAACATAAAATCCTGCCAAAATTCAAATTGAAATTAAGAGTGATTGAAAACACTATTCGCACCACATCAAAACATGTTTCATACAGTGCCAAAAGTACAAACCTGAAGCCCAGAGCCAGTATGTTGAATGCGTGTACATTGGAGGCAATAAAGTAGCCATGAGAGGTATGGCAATGCATGATGCACTTTGTGCTAGAACATATAAACGGATGTCTCCAAAGAACCTTCATCACAAAAGAATGTATCAGAAAAATAGCAACTATATATTCTCACGACAGAGCTTAAGTTCACTGAACTCAAAGCTCAATTTTGATATGAGTAAATGTCCAAATAATGCAGTAGGGTAAAGAGAATGAAGAAAAAGCCTTGCCTCCAATAGACATTGCTGATTATGCCCATCATAATCAAAGGTGCAATTGCAAGTGTTCCCTTCTTCACATCAATCCTTTCAATGATGAGGATTGCCATCAGTGAAGCGAAAGCAACACTCATCTCCAACAACCAAACAATAATCAAAGAATCAAAATTGTGAAACTAGAATTGAAAAAAAAAAAAAAACTAATTTTGGTTAAATTTGAATTGAATGGAATTATTGAGGAGAAACTCACTGGTATTCTGTCCCACAGAAGGCCAGCATCATCTGGGTGAAGATGATAGTATGAAGAGCCAAAAGCAACGGAAGTGACACCAGCATAAAAGCATTTCCAACCCCATAGTTCACCTTGCAAACTAATGCCACATATCTTAGTCACATAAGCTTATGGAATTGATGTTGAGAAAATGAAAGTACCTGATGTTTAAGTGGTTCCTACGATGGCAAAGCAGAAGGCCAATGAGGCCAATGACCAAGAATGGGAAATTCGATATCACGTTTAGAGCATTGGGAATGCCTGAAGAAGAATTAAAAAGATGAAACCTTTGCAGTCTGAAAGCGAGATTAGTAAGTTTTTGAGAAGGAATTACCGAAGAAATTGCGGTTGTCAGCAAAATGATGGTATCGCTGAGGCTGAGGAATGGATGGGGTTAAGAGAATGAGTAAAGGGAAGGAAAGGAGCGCCACTAGCAATACCTGCACACTGCATTTTCTCATTTTCTTCAATTCATGGGAATTGCGTGAATTAGAGAGTGAGAGAAGGCATGATCATGTAGGATGAACCTTGGAGGTCACGGTAGACGGTGGGCGGTGCGCGGTGTGACGGTGCTCAATGACGCTATCCTTAAAAGTCGAACTATGTAGAACGTATACTTTGTATTTTTAATTTTTAATATCTTTAAGGATTAAATCATATTTTTGTTTTTTAAAATTAAATTATAAGTGTATCCTATGTTTGAAGGATAAATGTTTCGACCTTGTTAAATAAGATTAAGGATAAATCATTGTTAACTCTTAGTCTACGTAAGACTTTCAAATGTACTAAAATAACCCTTCAATCAAAGATAAATGATATGAAATTTGATGTTGAACTTTCTTTGTGTTCAGTTTTGAATTTTATTTACGTGTTTCTACGAATAACATCAATATTCCGTCTACAAGTATGTTAAGACATTTGAATACATCAATATATATTCGAAAAGTTTGACAATGATTAGGTGTTAAGGCGCAACAGATTTGAGTTGAAAAAGAAATTATTTCAAATTTTATGTTATTGAAAAGAGATTGATTGGTGAAGTTAGGTGCTTGATTCCGTTCATATTTTTCTCAATCTACCAACAAAAGTTCCAACGAAGAGAATGAAACGGTGGTTGCATGAGATTCCCTCATCTCATACGTGTCATTAAATTTAATTAACTATCATTAAATGAAAATGTTCCAATTTTTAAGAATCTCTCCTCGTTTAGAATCTCATTATTTAGATTAGGTCAAAAGTATTGGTTCAAAAGCATAAATCTCTCCTCATTTAGAATCTCATTATTTAGATTAGGTCAAAAGTATTGGTTCAAAAGCATAAAACCAACAATCGATTGTTTTCCAATTTTTAAAACTTCATCCATATATCGATTCTCATTTATTTATATTAGACAAACTTCTTTATTAAAAAGCAAAAGAATCACCCAATGCGCCTCTCCCTGCCAAGATAAGTTATTACATCATTTTATGAAATATAACATAATCTTAAGAAAGGAGGTTTCATTATGAATGGTAATAACAAACCATTTTATATACAGTGAGGACCATCAATATTTGACATCATTTATTTTTTTTGGATAATGTTTGATACATGACAGCAAAATCAAATGATCGCGAAAATTTTCATAAAATACATGTCGAAGACTTAATACAGATAAATAAAAAAATGAAAAATGATTAAATATACTAACTAGTTCATAGTATTAAAATGATTAAATTAAGATTAACTTTAAGAATCGTATTAATTCATATCTATCTAAAAAAAAATTCTGACTGGTCCTTATAAATAGGTTGATATAAATATATGTTTTGATAACATTAAATTCTTTAACCACCATATATTTGTTAAGATGCACTATATAAATCAAAGAAGAAATCAACAAATAATATGATAAATCATCTTTACAAAAATTCAAGAATCACCTCAAGGCAATAGATGAAGACACTTCTCGCCCCCAAAAAAACAATACATGATAGTTAGAAAAACCTAAATAAATATCTCATTGATCATCTAACGAGTAAATACTCCTTAATTCCTTACAAAATGATAACTCACGATTCAAATAATAAGAGACACGTCTTCTTGTTCTCAAAAAGGATTAAAAGTCAACTTGGTGGGTCCAAAGAAAATGAGGTAAACTAGGAATGTGTACAACTATTGTGTTTTATCAATAATTAATATAAATATTTCAAAAGAAATATTAATAATAGGAATAAATTAGGACAGTTGAATGCTAGCAATTAATGAGTTAAGAAATCATGTAGAAGGGACAAAGATGAAGAGGCAAATTAAGACAAAGGAAAGGTCTTTTACTCTAGCTGTATCTCGTCTTGTGCAGAGGAATCTGCGCCCACGCGCTACCCCACAATTTTCTATACACACGTCCGACATCAAATGACCCATGAGGTCATGTTGTCACACCGCATGTTTGAAACTGACCCATCTTCTACTCTCGTCAAAATTTTACCTTTTTCTTCTTTCTTTCTTCCCCTACCATTCTTATCTCCAATTCCCCTTTCACCATTGCAAATTTCGTGCACATTTTAATCACCGAAACCGTTTCGGCCATCTTCGCCGACAGTTATACAAATCCGAATTTCGAATGAATTGCAACATTGGATTTAGAAGTGGCAGATACGTTCACTTCTCTGCAATTTAGCGTAACGTGAAGTGTGAGGGTTAAACTCAGGTCGCGACAAACCAAAATGCGCCTCTTTTCGAAGAAAGCCACAACTGTATTCAAGTAAACAGATAAACGTCACCGCTATTACGTTGCTTTCAATGTCATCATGATAGATTATGCATCATGCACATATATGGTTCCCAACGCATCAACGCATTATCATTATTTTATTATTATTGTTCTTTTTTTTATATTTTTTTTAGAAATTAACTTATTGCGGTAAATAATGTGCTGTGAAGTTGGATATTTGTAAGTATTTAACTGTGGTGGGAACATTGTTGGTGGAACAGATGTGCTCGCAATGATGAAGTGCTTCTCTTTGTGCTTAGTCTCCTTTTGGGTTCTCCTTCCTCTCTGTTTGCCAAGGTATGCAACCATGGAATCTTCTGCTTCTCTTGCTATTGTGAATTTCACTTTGTTGGTCATTTTTTTGCATTGTTAAGATATGCGGGATTGGTTATAATTTCCTTGAATCTAGAACCTATTAAGATTCTGCCTTTTTATTCACATTGCCATTGCATGCTTCTGGAGGTTGTCAAAATGACGGATTCACACTGTTTTCGTTATTCTGGTGGATCTGTGCACAGAAATCTACCTTGTGAGTGAACAGGGATAGTGATTTAGAGAGTATTCAAGCTTTTTCCACTGTTTTTTGCAATTACCAAGTTGAATGTGTGGTTTTGTGCCTCTCCTGTAGTCGATTAATCCAAAATTCAACTCAGATTTTTTCATGTTTTCTGTCGGTTTGAATGTGTAAATTCTCACTCTACAAGGAAAAGCTTACGCATTTACTCTCGAACTAAAAATAATAATAAACGAAAACTTTATTGTATTCGGGGCACTGTTGTCGTTTATTCCTCAAATCATACGAACACAATAAGGTAGAGGGCTCTCTCACATTTAGGGTGGATTTGGTACTGCTGGGTGCTTTCCAGATGCTGGTTTTATCCGCTGCCATAAATGTAGTATTTGGTAGCTAAATGTCAAAACCTGTATACAAAAGAAGTTGTATTAAATATAACCTTTAAAATCGGAACATAATACCACTTTTGACTTAGGTCCTTCAGGTCAAACTTAGGAAGCCCTAGTCCGGTTAATTTGGAGAAGTAAGCTGGAAACTCTGCATATATTCAATTAGAGCAGTGTCAAAACTTCTGTTTTTTGTCCAAATCAATTGCAGAAAATATAAATTGAAAGTATATTAAATTAAAACCAAAGCTGTTCAATCACATTCCTTAATCTTTGAGACTCTGTTCTGTCACTAATTGTCAGATATTTGACAATGAAAGTATGAAAAGAAATAATAATAATGTGTGTGTATCTGACTGTGTCATTTCAGTGTGTCATCTCTAAATATATCCGAGAGTGGCCTGCAGCAAGCTAGCCTACCACCAAGAGGTTGGAATTCTTATGATTCCTTTTGCTGGACAATTTCTGAAGATGAATTCTTACAAAGTGCTGAAATAGTTTCTCAACGTCTCAAGGCTCATGGATATGAGGTATAGATATCAAAGAACACTAACTTGTGGACGATTTGACTGTGTTAGCCGTACTTTGGTTAGATATAGACTGATTTCTTTTCATCAACTCTTGAAGTTTGTCGTGGTGGATTACCTCTGGTATAGGAAGAAAGTCAAAGGTGCTTATCCTGATTCTCTTGGATTTGACGTGATTGATGAATGGGGAAGGATGCTCCCAGACCCAGGAAGGTGGCCTTCTTCCACAGGTGGGAAGGGTTTCAGCGAAGTAGCTAAGAAAGTACATAGTTTGGGTTTGAAGTTTGGGATTCATGTTATGAGAGGGATAAGCACTCAAGCTGTCAATGCAAACACCCCTATCTTAGATACAACAAAGGTGTGCTTTGCATTTCTGCTATGACTTGAATTTTATTTTCTTTATTTCTGTATTAGAAATTTGTAATGATGCATGCCTAAATAATGTATTTATGAAAAAAAAAAAAAAATATATATATATATATATATATATATATATATATATATATATATATATATATATATATATATATATACAACGACCAGCAAAATATGGGAATACTTATTTTACTTAATTGAAAGTTCTTGTTGACCTCTCATTCCTCCTTTTGCAATTTCCTAGGGTGGTGCATATCAAGAATCTGGTCGAGTGTGGCATGCAAAAGACATAGCAATCCCAGAAAAGGCTTGTGCATGGATGCCTCACGGTTTCATGAGTGTAAATACAAAGTTAGGAGCTGGGAGAGCTTTTTTGAAATCTCTGTATGAGCAGTATGCTGCATGGGGTGTTGATCTAGGTACTAGGACTACTAATTTGTAATCTGCTTATTATGAACTATCATGACTTGCTTCATTTCACGCAACAATCATGATGAATTTTAATAATGTTTTGCACTATCTACACCTTGGTTTCGTTAGTGAAACAGTCGTGATGTTCTTCCATGTTAGATGACAGAATTGGTATTTTTTGTAGTCCAATAGACTTCAAGTAATTTATCATATCAAGGAGCTTGAATTTGTACTAAAGATAATGTCAACACAGTCTACTTCCTTGGGCCACACTTGTAAACCTTTAAAGCATCCATATTCCCTCATGACCTAATTCAGGATACATGTGGGGAAAAAAATGCAACAGAAAGTACATAGTGGGCTCTTAACTGTAGTTTTTCGTTTTCACTATGATCCGTGATAATGTATATGTATGTATGTATGTATATGTAAGCCTTTGTTTTGGCACCGATGCTGATAGATTTTCTGCTGTTCTTGCAGTGAAACATGACTGTGTGTTTGGCGACGACTTGGAACTAAATGAAATAAGCTATGTGTCAGAGGTATTCTGCAGTTTCCTCTCCCTCTTACCCTATTCCCTACCTCTCTCATTCTCATATGAACAGATGTTGATAATATTTTGCCAACGATCTTTTAGCAAACTTATCTGTGATACGTCATGCCAGGTTCTCAGTAAGCTTAATCGCCCTATTGTGTATTCTCTGTCTCCTGGAACCAGTGTGACACCAGCGATGGCCAAGGATGTCAGTGGACTAGTCAACATGTATAGAATAACAGGAGACGACTGGGATTATTGGGCGGATGTCAGGGCTCATTTTGACGTAACAAGGTGATTAAGTTGTTTATATTTCTGTTTTTAGATATTTTTATCAGTCCTCACTGTATGTTGCAATCAAGCTATGTGTTGTTCCATCGCCATATTACATAACTTAGTTCATTTAATTGTGAACCAGGGATTTTTCTACAGCTAATATGATAGGAGGAAAAGGTTTAAAGGGAAATTCCTGGCCTGATTTGGACATGCTACCATTTGGATGGCTAACTGATCAAGGTAATGAGACTGAGATGCTATTTTTATTTGCCCATTATGAATGTCATGATCAGCATACTTTGGTTATTACTTTCTAGTATATATTTATAGATCCATTTACTGCATTTATCTATTCTTCATTGGTGTGAACTACAATCTCCGGGCAGTGTGGAGCATTCTCTGCAGATATACTTATTCTACTATACCACGAGGATATTGTCTATGTGCTAGTTCTTTTTCTATAGAAAAATTAAAAGATGTTGACACTAGTGTATCCTAGATAATTGTTAGGAGCTTGACTTGTAGGAATATGGATTATGGAATTATTTCTTTTCGCCTTATTTTATCTGTAGGTTCAAATGAAGGTCCACACAGGTTTAGTAGACTCACTCTTGAAGAAAAAAGGACACAGGTATTGATAAAAAAGCATATCTGAGTCGCTTTCCTTTATATTCGTGTATCTATTTTATACATGCGTTGTGATAGACTGAGTGAGCCTATGCTTATTTGACAGATGACTTTGTGGTCTTTGGCGAAGTCTCCCCTTATGTATGGTGGGGATGTGCGGAAGATCGATCCTTCCACATACGAACTTATAACAAATCCTACCCTTCTAGAGATTAATTTCTTCAGCTCAAATAATAAGGAGGCATGTGAGCCATCTATTTTCTTTTAGGAAAATAGGCACGTCAGGCATACAACTTATCATGAATCATTTGACTTTACTGCAATGACAGTTTCCTTATATCACAAGCTCAAATAACTTGAAGCACCCTGGAGGGAAAAAACATAGACCGAAGCAAGGAACAAAGGCATCATCATATACACATTCATTAGGTTTGACTGGCTGTAGCGAATCAAAGGCGAGTGGTTGGTCTATTGAAAGTCATAACGAATATCTTGAAACAATCTGCTGGAAAAAGGGTGTAGAAAACCAGCACCAAGCTCCATTCTGCGTAAACAAGAGAGAACTTCAACTCAGATTGTAATCATGCTTTATCTTTCTCTTTTCCATTTATCCAACTTCCATTTAACCATTTGTGTTGCTGTTAACAATAGAAATTGTTACATTGGCATCGGTACAGAGATGGTGAGAGTGTGTTTCAACAGGACTATCGAGGGAAACATCAACTGGTTGCTACTGACAGAATGAAATTTTGCTTAGACGCTTCTCCAAAACGAAAGGTTACTTCTAAAGAGTTCAAGAGAGGAACATTTTCTCCATGCAGATGGGATTCAAATCAGGTATGTCACATTCCATATTTCATGTGATGTGACTGTTGCAACATGTCTAGTAGATATAGAAAATTATTCTGGGGATCAACTTCGTTACGTGCATATTATTATTTTTACCCCATTTGAGTATCATATGCCTTAGCCAATTTGTATGTTATTGATTCCAATGAAAACTGATGCATCGGGTCTTCTGCAGATCTGGGAACTGCACTCCAATGGGACATTGGAAAATAGTTACTCCGGTCTTTGTGCAACAGTAAAATTTGTTGAAGGTGAAATTTTGTAGACACTGACCACTTTTTACAACTAATTTCATTTCTTTTCTTTCTTCCTTTCCCTAAAGCAAATTGGTCATTTGCAGCTGAGGTTAATGCTGGTGGAGTTCGCTCTTGGATTGCAACAGGAAGAAAAGGTCTCTACTTTCTAGCAAACACTCTGGAGGATGTCAAGAATTTTCTTCTTTTCTGCAACTGCATAGCATCAAAATTGAAAAAGAAATGCTTATTAATTTATCATGAGTACCATTTAAGAAGTTGAATAACAAATAGTATATTATAGGATCAATTTCACCCACTTCACTCTCTAAGTCAAATCATAATATAAACTGTTTTACAACTCTGAATGTTTTATCTCTATTCAGGGGAAATCTATCTTGCTTTCTTCAATCTAAGCGATGAGAAGACGGAGATATATGCAAAGACATCATATCTGGGGAAGGTTTTTCCTGATAGAAGCATCAATTCATGCAAGGGAACGGAAGTGTGGAGTGGAAAGGACGTAATCACAACACAGGGGACGATATCAATGAACGTGGAAATTCATGGATGTGCATTATTTGTTCTAAATTGCAACTAGTCTTTCTTCCAATTAAAAACAGAAAAAGAAAATAGCGTCTCATTGTTCAGTATTTTCCCCACTCCTTAATTATGGTTTCTCTGGTTGGGGTTAGGTGAAAATTTGTGCTTGACAAACTCTGCAACGACACATTTTGATTCTTTCTCTTGAAGCATAATTTCTCTTTGTAACAACTTTCAACTTTAGTTAATGAAACACGTGTCTTCTTTTTCTGAGATTTTTTTTCCTTTTTATTTATTTTGTTTACTTTTAATTTTTATTTTGCAAAGTGTACATATTAAATTAATTACAAATAAAGAATACGTGAATGAAAGTAACTTTACACTATAAGAACGTGAGGTTGTATAATTAAATTTTAAATTATCAAATGCTTGAAATTTTTTTTTGTGCTAATTTATATTTTTATTTTTAAATATTTATTTCTTACTTCTTATTTTAATCATGGTATTGGGAGAGACTATTCCTCCCAATGTCATGATTTTAGAAAGAGATTTGTTTTAAATTGAAACTACTTCTATGATTTTGTTAATTTTAAATTTCTAAATACATGCATTGTAATTAATTGTTAATTTTAATTTTCTATTTTTTCTAAATACATGCATATGCGTTGTAATTAATTAGATAGTCTTCCTATTTATAAGTTTCGAATGGGGTCATGCAAGTTCAGATATTGTCTTAATCTGGATTTTTAGGATTTATGTGTTTATTGTAGGTATTATCAATATACTTAGTGGTATCTCAGCTAAACAGGCAGTAGAGATTGGATTGGGAGGGTGAAAGATAAGAAAAAAATAATTTGGAAGATTTGAAAGGTTGTAACTTAGATAAAAATAAATAAATGTGTCTTGGAACCTTTGATTGAAAGTGTGTTGTTGAAGAGATTAAATAAAACATTATTGGGTTCTAGTTGCAACCTCGCAAATGTAGTATTATGAGAAAATTGAGACTTGTGAGCAAATTTGTATGGTTGACTTTATATTCACATAATATAAGAGGGTGTTTGTCGTAAAACATAATTATACCTTTTCTATTATTTTATTTTTTATTTTTTAGCGTGTCATGGATATCAATTAACTTAATTATAAGTATTATTGTGTTTTATTACAAAATCAATCACCTCTTTCAAATGAAAATTTAAAAATATAAATATATAACTATAATCCAAAACTACCTTATCTATTTAAAATTATCTTATACATATATTTCTACCACCTTTATTCATGTTAAATGTGAGTATTATATCTCGTTCATCCAATGCAAGGCCTCCTTTATCTATTTGAATGAAAACTGAATCATCAACCAAACTTAAAAGTAAATAAAAATTGAATCATCAACCAAACTTAAAAGTATCCAACTTGATGAGAGTGTGATGAAAATTTATCTCAAAATAAAGGTATACCATTCTCAATATCAAGGACATAATATCAATTTTGACTGTGGTTGAATGTGTTGAAGACCTAATTATTAGAGTTTATTGGTTATTACTTCTATATTAAGTGAGGATCAAATAAGCATACAAAAGGACAGACATCACATGTTCACATAGAGAAATTAGAAGTTTAAAACATGTTATAAACAATCAGTCAAAAGAAAAAATGATTACACAAAGAAGGGTGTTATATCATTCACAGGTTGAATGTTCATATAAGAATTAAAAGGGGGAAATTTAATTAAATATGTTTGGTTGTTGTTGAGAGTTTAACCAAACTAACTCTTGACATTTGTAGACAATTCTAAAAAAAAAAATAACATTTCTTCCCAAAATACATACTCATCGTCTTCTAACTCAACTAGCTCACACCGTTGTCTCCTAACTCACCATTGAAGTTGATGGAGATATCACACTATCATCATTATCTCATTCCAGAAGACAAAAAGGAAGGTAAATGAAAAATAAAGAAAAAACAAGTACAAGTACATAAACCATGACCCATGTTCATCTCTTTAACATAATAAGTGTAATGAAGGACAATAATGTAAACTTTCAACTTATTGAGTTAAATAAGTTGTAAGAAATGCATTTAGAATATAAAATTCTCTTGAATAATATTTCTAACATTTGACATTTAGTTATTATGTATTTCATTGAATGTTATGTGATTAATATTTTTGTTAAATTGAAATATTTTTACATATTATCAATTAATAAATTTTTAAACAATATTTTTATTTTATTTTTTAGTTGTAAGATAATTTAATTGTGAAACTAGTTATTACAAAGCTATATAATTATGTAATATATTATTTTATTTTCACGTCTTCTTTTAGACTTTATAATATCTCAATTACATGTATAATGATTATAAAACATGGATCAGTCACAATGTTGTATCAAATCATACAAAGAACTTGAAGATAATACTAATACAAAAGTCATTAAGTAAATACTTGATCATGAAAGTGAAGTCAACAACATTAATAATAATAACAAATAATAAAGATAATACATCAAAATGTTGAGTAAAGTGATAATTGAGTGTTTAATGAGAATTTTGCCTTATCAAAGGGTTTTATATGCCAAGTGATGTATTTCTAAAAATTGTATAAATCCTTGACAGTTATGATGACTAATTCCTACCAAAGTTAAATATAATATGAATAAGAGGTTTATCAAGCTTACAAAAATGTATTGTTGTTATTTATATATCGCATTACTCGTTTTCTAATAGGTTAAATAAATATATTTGAATTGATAAAACATTACTGTAAAATACTCAAAGATTTATATTCAACATCTAATATTTAGAGATGAGTACCTATTTAAATGTTAAGTAATTAATATGTTTTAAAATAAAAATATTTGTATAGGATTTTTTTTTTAATTTTGTCAGTAAAAATCATATTACAATAATTAAATTTTGATACTAAATATTACTATACTTCGCAATCAAATGTAAATTACATATATATAATTTGTTTAATTTTTTATTAAAATAAAATTAAATGTAAGTAGTTTAAAAATAATACAAGAACGCATAACCTATCTTTCACTTTTTTTTTTTTTTAATTTATATAGGACATGCCCTTAATCTCCCCAAACTCCAAACCTACGTTACATTATTAGTTTTTGACTCATGCTCAAACATTACTTGTGCGTCCATTTGAGTGCTCAACGTATATATCTTGCTTTTATGCGGATCTATATATTAAAAAAAAAAAAAAAGGAAAACAAAACTTTAT
>Ga0209700_100126_pt1 | contig 113908 bp, 70 predicted proteins | sample SiratroredBW_FD_187528 | JGI IMG/M metagenome (GOLD analysis project Ga0209700, IMG submission 187528) | Root nodule microbial communities of legume samples collected from California, USA - Siratro red BW (SPAdes) (version 2) | ecosystem: Host-associated > Plants > Roots > Nodule | place: USA...
AAAAAAAAAAAAAAAAAAAAAAGTTCAAACATATGGTGAGAAGAAATTGACCAATGAATATTTATGGGGACCAGAGATTGCGTCATACTATGTAGTCGGTGCACACTTGTAAGAGATGAAAGTGAACTCTGAAAACAAGGGTGTGAAGGAGATAAGATTTGTGCTATTATGAAATAGGGCTAAAAATCAGCTTTTTTATCTTTAGACTTCAGGTATCATTCATAATATATTATTAAATTTGTTCATTTTTATACTATATATGTTTTTAGTTGACCAAAAAAAAATATTATTCTTTTATTATCTCACAAATAAATAACTGTCGTGGCTTAGATGTTAAAATGTCTTCTGCATGACACACTTTATTGGTCTAATACTCCGGTATATAAAATTATATATTTTAGTTTGACATTTCACCTTAAAATAATAACATATGATCCATAAATAAGAGATATCATGATGATCAACCCTTACGAAAACAATGTTGGATATTCATTTCACAGTAACAAAATTAGGTTTATTACATGTCGTCACATGAAATTAACCATAAATTTAAGTTTATTATAATTTATTCTCATCTGATCTGTGATGCTAAATAAGAACACTCTTTCCACTCAATTTGAAAAAAAAAACGTATTTATATAACATTAATTAAAATTAAAAAAATAAAAAAATAAAAGACACCTAACAAAAGTCTCATGAGAAACGTGTAACGTTTTAACGCATAAATTATAACGAAAGTTATAAGTTTAACATTATGGTCTTATTAAAATTTTATTTGTACACGTTTATCTAACACAAACTTTAAAATCTTAATTTTAAAATAAAATAAAGAGTCACAAAAATGAACAAAAAATTTATATTAAATGTAAATAAAAACTACTAAAATGTAAATCTTATATAATACTTGTGCTCGAATAACATTTGTATTAGGTTGAGTGCTCCCCACTAAATCAACAATTATAATCATCCGTCAGAATGCAACAATATCCTCTTAGTAATTGTCTCATTATATATAAAAGTGACAAATTATTAATGTAATAAAATAAAATAAAAAAGTTATTAATCAACCTTAATAACCTAGGTTGTTTTGTGTATGACAAACTAAATTTAAATTTAATAATTAATTTGGTCTTGTTATAAAGAAATATATAGTTAAATTAGTATGGTAAGTTAAAATGTTTAACGTGCAACTTAATGTAGCTTTTTTAACATTTATGTTTTATTTTTATTAAAAAAACTAAATTATTAATTTGATCATTTGATGGAATAATTTATGTCATTTTAGGTTTATGCGATCATTCTTACACAATTATTTTTCAGTCTTTTGAAATTTGACACTTAGCTGTTGGTAGCTGTAAAAAAAATATATACATATGAATATAGAAAAATAGTGTAACGATTTTTTATTTGAAATAATTAACCAAAAGTCAAAGAGAGAAACTTTGTAAAAAAGAAGTGAGATTAAACATGTTTAACAAACTTGGATTCTCACAAATGTAACATATAATTGAAGATTCGAGTCTCATTTATGTGATTAGAGTTAGGTAATCAATTTGAGTGTAATATATTTTGAGAAGTGTTTTCTAATGTTCTAATTAGTTAATTCTCAACCCTCTCTGTATGTAAGTTATTATTGATGAGTCTAATTTAATTAGTTAAATTGTTGCAAACCTTTCAATATATGTTAAATTTTAGTAAAAATGAATAAATGTAATTAATTCGTTATGATACCATGAATTTCAAACAATAGTAATAATTAAATTAAATAATAAATTTATTAAAAAAGTAGTGAGAAAAGACAAAAATCTTAAAAGATAATTAAATTTAGAAATAGTCTTACTCTTCGCTTAAGTTGTTTTGCTACAATTCATAAAATATATTTACAGGGATTCAATTAAAAGAAAGTAGGTTTGGATGAACACACACAACTCTAATTTTAAATATTTTAATATAATAGAATTAACTTTTATTGAAAATGACATTTTAAAATTCTGATAATTAAACAAAAGATACTATTATTTGAACACATTTTTTTTCATGTACTTACTCCACACGTGCTCTCTTAATTAGCACCATGTATATAACTCATAAATTGCTTGATACACCATTGTTTGTTGACGAAGAAAGGAAAAAGGAAGGGAAATTAATGTCGTAAAGTCACTAACACAATGAAGGTTGTAGCTAGGCCTATAACTTATAGGGACAAAGAGGTCCCATTTTATGATAAATTAAGCAAAATGAACCATAGCCAAATTTTTATGTACGACTTTGACTGTGTTATTTTGGACTTTGATCGTTATATATCTAAATTACAATGATGAGAGCATCATGATGTGCTTAAACTAATACATTAATTGGGTTTATAATTTGAATTTCTTGAGAAGACGTGAACGATGAAAGAGCAAAGGGTTTGTGTGTTGATTGCAAAAACTAAATTGGTAACTTTTTCATCATGTTAATGATAAAATAATTGAATGACTTTATGGTACTATTATTGTACTGAGACGACGTGTTAGAAAGGATACGTAATTAAATGCTAAATGCCAATGTGCTAATTTTTCTACATCTAACGTGCAATCTTTTGACTTTGCAAAAAGCATTTCCAATTTCTAAAGGCGAGAATTTGGAAGATTAAAACTTTGATTTATTGCCAAAAGAAGTAGGTTACATTAAAAAATAAATTGAGCATAAACTAAATCAACACCTCTTTTATTGTATTTTTAATGTAAATGTTGATGTGAATAATATTTTTCTAAAATTCCCCATTTCTACTAATGTATATGCTTGAGCCACCTAAATTTTTGCATGCACTAATGTTATCTAATTCTCCACGCAATATGAATTAAAACTAGTGCAATGGGTAGTCCATAATTGATTAAATTCTTCACCACAAACTTTCACTATGGTAGATGATTTGGTGAGTTAATTTATTCAAGCAAGTACAATGAATTCTTCACAATTGATTATTTTCTCTACCACCTTCCATTTTGAATCTTCACATTAATATCAAATATTTCTCTCTTCTCATAAATATATTGAATTTGGTTGATTTTTGAAGTCTGATACATGGTACAACAATCAAGAATTTCCAACATTATCATTAGAATCATTAAAAACTATGAAATGAAAATAAACTCATCATATAAGGATATTGTTGGTCTTGACACATAAAATAAAATTGATGAGGTCCTTAGTTTGGTGGGATGGTCCTAAATAATTAGTAATGTGATATCTATGGGGTCATAGAGGTTGGGAGTTCCCACCACACAGGACCCTACACGTGTCTAACGTTGTCCTTTGTGTGTCTCTCGTTTTCTGCATCTTATTATGGATTGGATTGAAAAATGGGTGAGGAGGGTTGTTTTCCATTTGACTCCAACGTCACCTTCTTCAAATCTCACTGTCATTTTAACACCGTCTCAAACGGTGAAAAAGAATAAATGCGAATTAAATTAAATTAAATTAATTTAAAAAAAACAAAAATAAGAATGAAAATGCAGTGGCTATATATAACCAAGGAAGGAACACTAATAATCGAAAAGGAAAACACCTCCCTAAAGAAAAGGAGGAATAATCAAACATAAATTTTGGATTTCGCAGGTAGCAGCAACCCACAGAGGACAAAACAAAGAAGAGAAAGAAGAACAGGAAAAGGGACCTTCAGTCTCGAGATCTTGTCAGATCGGAACGCAACTGCAACGGCCACAAGATTCTGGTTTTTTCTTTTTTTCTTTCACACCTTCTCTTTACCTCTGCAATGTGCCTTTCAATTTTTTTTTTCCCGTTTCGGAGATCTATTTTGCTGTTATTTTCATGCTTTTCTTATGTTCTTTTCCTGTTTTTGTTTTTTAATCGAAAGCAAAAGCCTTTTCTCAATGGGCTTTCTTGTTGTTTCTTTCTATTCCCATTTAAGTAGATTTTGTGCATATTTTTCTTCCTTGGACCACGTTGTATGTTGTAATTGCCTTTTTGATTTATCTGGGCTTCGTTCAAATTTGCATGCGTGTTATTCCCGGAATCCTGCCTTCAAATTCCTCTCCTACCGCTTTTCTACGGGTACAGGTCAAAACACGTTCAAAGTCGTTTTTTTTTTTTCAAAATAAAATTTAAAGGTTTCAGAGTGGTTGTTAAAATTACCAATTTACATAATAAATTGTGTGCTCGTACGAAGTGATTCTGCTAGAAAAGCAATTTTCTTTTTTAGTTTCTGCATGATTTCTTTTTGCTGTGCTCGAGATTAATTCCATGTTGGCCTCAGCTACCTTGGGCCACAAGATGCTTTCAGGGTCTCTTCAAGCTTACCTGGAATAAATCATCATTTTTCCTGTATATAGCGAATTGTGCATCCTCTTGAATTTTCTGGATTGAATATTCAGAAAATCAATAGCTAAAATTTTATTTACTTTTTTTTTTATATTGGAATTTATTTCATATCATGCCTCCATCCTATGTATTTTTACCTTTTTGTTTTCCGTTTGAAATATCTCTGTTCCCTTTTTGCCTTTTTAGATCTGTTGTTTTGTAATTTTGTATTTGTATCTTTCTATCTTTATTTTTTCCATTGCCATCTTTCTAGGTTTGGGGTGGCAAATATTAGGGAACTAGTTCTGGCACTTTAGAGATTCAGGTATAGGTATGTGTGGGTGTGGGCACCCATATGGGGTGTATTATGTTAGAACGTGAGAGCGAGAGGTGGGAAGAGCTAATCTTTGACCATTTGGTATTGCATATTGAGTTAAGATTATATTTAATAATCAGGATTGAATGATCAAGATTAGCATCTCTAACACCATCTCCTATTATGCTCTCTTTATATCCAAGACTTACTCCTGAAATAAGTACACCCCCTTGAAAAACAATTGATTTGTTATAGGATAGAAAAAAAATAGACATATAGTTCGTCTTGACCCTTGAGGTTTGGCATATGTATAGATGCTTCTCTTTCCTGCCTCATGTTCTTTTCTTCATATGTTTGCTTTTGCACACAGTGATGTCTACCATATTTTAGGCCAATAGAAGAGATCTGCTTCTGTTGTTTCAGAATGTTTTTTAATCAATCTTAATATATTCTTGTTCTGGTAGACAATTAAATTTCTTCTTTTACTTGTCAAAGGCATGTATGTTCTTTGTCAATATCAGCCACTGTTCAAAGTGTTTTGTTACTTACGCTTCAACTTATGCCATGCAGCATCATGGGAAGGGAAGTTACTGGCTTACAGGTTATGGACAAGAAGCCCATAGCATCTTCAAATGGTAGTTTAAGTGATAGAATGCGTGTTTCTCCCAAAATTGCAGCAATGGTTCAAGCAATGGATCATGATATAAAGGAATCTACGGAAGCTAATTCTTTTGAGAGACATCACGAGAGGAAAGATGTTTCAGGTGGCAAAAGCACAAAATTAAATGTTGTCTTGCCAGAAGAGAAGAAGAGTGAGAAGTCTGAAATACAGAAGATGGATGACGATAAAGAGTTAAGTTCGCCTGTTGTGGACAAAGAGCTTCCAAGCCCCTCTACTCCGAAACCATCTGATCAGGTAACTGAAAAGCATGTCACCCATGCACTGGCTGCCGAAGCTGCTGCAACCGGTCCGAACTTGTCTCCTAAAGCTAATAATATTCATTCCCCTAATTCCTCTAAGAATTCACAGGTACTGTTTCATCTTATTTTGAAATTTGAAGTTTGAGGGGCTGAAATTCTTATGTGAGTACTAAGTAGCATATGAAATGGTCCTAATTGTGCATGATTATGTTGGATCGTTTCCAATAACTGGAGGAAATGATGAAGTAAAAGTTTTAGAGAGTAGCAGAACTAGGATCTGTTTTTTGTTTTTAATGCATGTTTATTTGCGTGCTGTATTGTGAACAAAGATTTGTTTCCCCTGCTGCCACCATTTAAATATGTAATTATGGTGTGAGACTCCTTATAAAACACAGTTTAGATAGTTCATCAGCCATGATTTAAAAAATTAGACTGACACATACCTTCTAACTGCTGAAGAAAGAATTGAGAGATTACATTTGATGGGTTGCACTGGGTCAATTTTAAATGCAGTCTTTGTATAAAGGATGTTGCTGGGAAACTCATAGTACAATACATCCATACCTAATAAATACTACGCTTGAACATATGACTTGGTGAAACTGGCTACTAAAACCAGTAAGAAATATTTTGTTTGGACATTTTATTCGTCTGCTAGAAATTCTGTGAAGGATTTAACCTTAAATCCTTAACCTGCGTGCCTAAAGGTCTTGTAGGGATGCTTTGCCATTGCATATATTGCTATATGTGTGTGATATAATGTTGAGTGTGTTTGATCAGATTACTGATATGCCAAATCTCTTCCATTTTTCCTTTTCAGCCAAACTCACCTTTTTCACCAAGGAAGTCCTTGCATTATGATGATAAGAAGCACCTCGATGATGAAGATAATTGGTCTGTTACTTCCTCGTATCCTCAAAACTTTAAAATTTTGATTGTTTAGTCTGAACAAATCAATTTTTATGTATATAGGAAAAAATTTAGAATCTTCCATACTGAGTACTACTAAATATCAAACAGAGACTTTATGAAATTTTAGTAAACCCTATTTGGAACCCCCAAATAGAGCCTATATTTACCTATATTTAAAAATAATACAACACTTATTTTATTTTTTCTTTAACATAATTAGTAGCGTTGCATCTGCACGCACTGCCAAAAGTAAGGTAACTGTTGGTTCAGCCCCTACTTTTAGATGCTCGGATCGTGCAGAGAAACGGAGAGAGGTATTGTTTTACTGGACATCCATTTCAGATGTATATTCTGGAGTTGTTTGTATTCCTGGTTGGCTATTTTGGTATCTGTTTTGTGATTTTGGTTCTTATCTCCACTTTGATTTATCTTTTTCAGTTTTATATGAAGTTAGAGGAGAAGCATCGAGCTCTTGAAGAAGAAAAAAGCCAGTATGAGGCAAGGAAAAAGGTATTGGTCTAAACACTGCATGCTGCACGCCCGTGTGGGGCTATTATTTTCACCTTTTGCTTTTCTTTGTCTAAGCTTGTGCTAATATCATCGAATCACTTTAGCCAAATCCTAGCCTAGTTTCAAGTTCATGTACTTGTATAACTTTATCTTTTGAATTGGTTAAATAACTTTGCTGTTTCTATAATAATAACCTGTATAGGAAGAGGATGATGCTGCCATTAAACAGTTGAGAAAGAACCTGGTCATTAAGGCAAAACCAGTACCAAGCTTCTACTATGAAGGGCCACCCCCCAAGGCTGAACTCAAGAAGGTACACTTTTATTTTCCCTGTCTTTTCCAAGTCCCAGGATGAATATGAATTGCCTTTAAGAATTAGGGAATTTGCATGAATAGACCAAGGGAGTAATGCAATACGAATGTTAAAATATAATGCAATTGCTAGAATGCTAATTTGACAGTAAGATATGCACCTATGGCTATGGTACTATTTCTTGTCCGAGTTCAGTGAAGAGTCTTCCTCCCCATGCTACCACATTCATGAAATTCCTCACAGCACTTGCTTGTCATGATCATGTCATTTTAAGTTTCCAAATTTTGCTAGTGGCTAGCAGATAGCAAAACTTCTCATTCCTTTTCCTTTGATGGCAGCTCCCACTGACCCGCCCCAAGTCACCAAAACTCTCACGGAGAAGGAGTTGTGGTGATGCTGCCACTGTATCTGCACACATTTGTCCTCAAGGACGCCGCAGTATCGACAATACCATGAAACATGATATCCCTGCCACTCACAAAACTAAGGACCCTGTCACTGGACGGAAGAGCAATGGCACTTTCAAAACCAAAGAACGACCGAAACTGGATAAGGAAACAGCTCCTCCTAAAATCACAGAGAAGACAAATGCAGACATATCAGTCCAATCATGAACTCCCCAAGATTTTACTGACCTCCAGCTGAGAGGAAAATAGCCTTCATTTTCCTTTGTCAAACCATATGGGATACTCTGCAGAAAAGATGGCCTAATTTTCTTTTCATCCGGACTGACATTTTTATGTGGTTTGTTTTTTACTTGAAGTGTATATGTTTTGTAAGTTATATCGGCACACATTGTTTTATATATAAATAGTTATTGATGTAAGATGTATGTACGAAATTTGATATTCCTCAGATTGCACCAGACTTGGTAAGGGAAATTTTATGAAATATATTCCTTTTTTGTAGGATCTATAAATTTATTTATCACTCACTGCTAAATCCCGTTTCTAGAGTCTTTTTGTTTAAGGTAGTAACAGTAACAGCTGGATTTCAGGATTTGACTATGGTATTGGTAGTAACAGGAGAATACACATCTTATCTCGTCATACTTGTTAAAGAAGCAATGCATATATTTATGTGATTTGATTGTTCTAGAACTCAGCTTGAATTTGTTTAAATTTAAAGTGAGTGCTTTTGAAAAATCCAATTTTTAAAATACCATTTAAAACAACTATATACTTCTTCACAAGAAATTTACGAACACTTAATAGAATTCTCATTCGAAGTGAAAATGAACAATGTTTCGGAATGGAAGAAAAATGAAAACACGTTAACACAAGAAGAGAACGAAATATATTTGAATATTTCAAAAATAAAAATGTGATTTTTTTTTATCAAATTCAAACATTATCCAAAATGTACCAACAGTACTTTGGTTTAACTTTAAAATATCCAAAAATAAAACAAATGGAGGCTTGGTGTTGGGTTAGGTCCTTGGAAGCATGGTTTGCATGAGTACAGTGAAGAGCTTGAATGTGTTACCCCTTGCCCCGTGGCGGCCCTCCACACGTGTGTGTGGTTGCGGCGGTGGCACGGTGACCATGGAGGGGCAAAAACGTCCTTCCTCCAAAACCCGCAGGAAATCGTCGTACGGAACTTCTAGAAGGTCTGTTCTGAAGAAATCCTTCAGTCAAGAACAAGTCACTTTCACCGCTCCTCTCTCCGACGACCCCCTCGTTGCCATCATCGGCGGCGGCATCTCCGGCCTTATCTGCGCCCTCTTCCTCGAGGCACGCGGCGTTCGCTCCACCGTGTTCGATACCGTCAGTCTCTTCTCCCCTTAATCCTAATTCACTTCACCATTTGGTTATGCCGAAGCTAAAGGACTTTGTTTTAGGGTATTCACGGTCTTGGAGGAAGATTGGGAACCAGAGTCGTGGATCCTCATCCGTTAAAATTCGATCATGCGGCTCAGTTCTTTACCGTGAACGATTCTCGCTTTGCTGAACTCGTCGACGGTTGGATGGAGAGGGGCTTGGTGCGCGAGTGGCATGGTACCGTCGGAGAGCTCCATAATGGTGGCGAATTTGTTCCGTTTGTACCCTCTCCTCGGAGATACGTAGCCACCAATGGAATGCGCTTCCTTGCTGATTCGTTACTGTCTCAGGTTCATTGCATTACTCCTTCTATATCATAGATTAAAACTCTAAACAAGAGAAGAAAATATGAAGTTAAAATTAGTTAAAATATGAAGAAAATATGACCTAAGAGTATATATGAAGTTTATCTAAATAGACTTTACTTTATTTTGTATTCTACCTTTTTTCTCCCAACGTACTTGTTTATGTAAAGAAGGCCTAAGTTAGTTATTGTTATTCCAGTTTTTTCCTTCTGTTACCACCTGCTGTGAATTGTGCAGACTCGCTTGGTTAATGTGGTGAGGCCATGCTGGATCAGTAAATTGGAGCCGTTCAATGGGATCTGGCACTTGAGTGAAAATGGCAAGCCTTGTGGCAAGTTCGATGCCATTGTTATTGCTCACAATGGTAACTTGATATTTCCATGTTGACCATAATTTTTCTTAGCTATGCTTCCTTGCTTAACTGATTTTAATATGGACTTAATTTAGTTGGATTGCTTTTCTAAAATTGTATAATTAACTGAAAATTGGTACAGTTTTTCTCTGCTCATTGTAACTGTGTTTCTCAACAGGAAAATGTGCCAATCGCTTGCTTATGACATCGGGATTACCATTAATTGCTAAACAAATGAAGGTTGGTCCATGATATGCCCCTTCTGTTCATTTGATTTGATAGACCAGTTCACTTTTCAGCTTCATTTACTGTTAAGGCGCTGTTTTTTTATGCACCTCACGCTTCTTGTTTCTGTTGTATTGCCTAATTATGTGTTAAGAGGTTGGAGTTGAGTTCAGTATGGGCCCTTCTAGCAGCTTTTGAGGACCCTCTCCCTTTTTCAAGAAGTCCAGAAGTTCCTTTTGAAGGAGCTTTTGTGAGAGGAGTTGATTCACTGTCATGGATGGCCAATAATACAAAGAAACTACTGATTTCCCAGAGTGGTGGTCCTCACTGTTGGACCTTTCTGAGCACTGCTGCTTATGGAAAACAGAATAAGGTTCCACAGGTAGGTGGTGGAAATTTCAAAACCACATACCAAGAATTAGTATTACAAGTGTTAGATTGGCTTTAGCTTACGTTCAGTATTGTTTATTTGTTTTGAGGGTGGAGGATGGGGGAGGAATATTAAAGATGTATATCGTTCATTATCCTACCTAAAATTACACTTGAAAGTTGAAAGGGATTTGATTATTTACATCCTTTTTATTCTCATGCATTCACTGGGATATCTTTATGAATAAGTATAGCCTGCAATAATTAGGGCTTTGCACCAACCTGTATTTTCAGGAAAACATCCCTTCTGCTACAGCGGCTAAGGTAAAGGCTGGAATGCTAGAGGGTGTTGAATCTGCCCTTGGATTATCAAAAGGGTCCCTTCCAAAACCTTCGTATACCAGGCTTCAACTATGGTAATGATCGTATCTTGGAAGTATTGTGGTGGTTAGTTTGAAATGTACTTTCATAGTCTTGGCCAAATTAGGAGGTTGGTCACTAGGATTTTTAAGATGTGTATTTTGCATGTGTCATCTATGCATATGAAGTAACTGGGTTAAGAAGAAAAAAAAGGGAACAGTAGAAGAAAAAGACGGGTTATAAAGTGGAAAGAATTAGCAGTTTACTTGAATCAGCTTACATGATCAAGTTAAAAGAAAGGGCCATGAATGATAAGGTATATTCTTGTTCTGGAGGATGAGGATGTAAATATTAATGCATATTTTTATTGTGGCAGAGCCTGCCATTTGGGAAGGGCTACAGAAAAGTATGAATATTTGACCGTGATGTTAACACATGATACAGTTGCTTGACAATAAAATTGTTAAAAAGTGATTGCTAAAAAATGATTTATTTTAAAGTAATTCTTATATAAGCATAATTTAATGTGTTTGTCTTCGTATTTTTTTAAAAAGTTCCTCACTCTTCCACCGGATCTGCTCTTTGTAAGAAACACAACAGTGGCTTCTCAATAAAATAGTAAAAAACTTTTTTCTGCTTCTGCTTTTTTAAATAAGTTTACCGAAATATGTTAAAAATCATAATAAGTGATTATTTTATTAAAAAACACATTTTGTTTTCTACAAATAGTTGAAACAAACAGACCCCATGTGTGCACCCTCGATAGCATTTCTTCTGTGATGTTGTTCTAAGCCACGGCTCAATCCTCAACAAACTAGGTGGGATATAATATTTAATAATCTCCAAGTATCTAAAATAGCATATGGGTTGCTCTTGACAATTGCATGTAAATTTAATTCATTGAAAATTATGTTACTCTGAGATTTGCAGGGGTGCAGCTCTTCCAACCAACACACCTGGAGTTCCTTGCATCTTTGATCCCTTTGGGAGGGCTGGGATATGTGGCGATTGGCTGCTAGGTTCTAACATAGAGGCAGCTGTCTTAAGTGGAATTGCTCTGGCGAACCATGTATATACATACCACTTTCACTTTGACAAGTCAATTATTGTCATTTGCCTACTCATTTTTTAATGTTCATTGGACATCTTAAGTAATTCAGTTTTACTCTACAATGAAGTGCTTAATTTTTTTATTTCATTCGAAATTGGATTGGACCCTTTTTTACGCAGATTGCAGACTATTTCCAAAGCCCCGGCACTAACGCTGAAGAGTTTGCTGTCGGTTTAAATAATGAATTTCAACCACTGGAAGGTCATGATATTGGACAATTCCCTGGTTTGGGGTCAGAAGAAAAGATGAATGAAGGCCAAGCATACGAACTTACCAAGTAGTACACCGTGCTCATGAGGGTCTCTCTTCTGGTAACGGAAAATTCATTTCATATATCCATGCATAGGAATACCCCCGATAGCATCGCCATTGGAAGATAAGATTGGAAACTAGATCACTCCTTTGGGGGAAGAGGGTCCTGATCTCCCTCAACAGCCACGTGATGATATGAAACTACACAGAATTGTAATTTCTGCGTGTCTTCTGAAGAGAGAGATAGTGAAATTATTGTTGTCATGGAATGAATAAAATTGTCCCTGAATGATTGTAAATCCCTTTTCTCATATCGGTCACAAATATTTTTTTCTTTTCAAATGCAGGTTTAAGAAAACCAGAATTTGAATAGTTGGAACTGTATTGAATGCAACTTTTGCCTTCAAATTAAGAATAGTACAGTTTACATTTCTACCAAACATCTCTTTCTATAGGACAGCATTTTCTCACGCACTATAAGTCAACTCGAACTTGACAAACAAAAACCAAAAAGTGATAAAAGGCTAGAAAAGGATAGGTGTGGTTTTGTACAATGCAAGTAAAGAATCGGAGTCTCAATAATATATGACAGGCAACAAGTAATTTGAGTGCTTGTCCATACAAACTGACAGACAGGGTATAAAATAATTAATGTTGATAAATATAAAAAATCATGATACGGGGAGGAAAGAGTAGAAATAAGAAGTCCCACGAATACTTCAAAATAGCCGGTTTGGTTTGCTTGAATTCCATGAATGCTCGAAATTGTTTCCTCTACAGCAAAACAAGCATGTTTATATCCGGATCACACGGCTTTTCATCGTCCTTTCGGACTGACAAGTTGTGAGAAGATCTCGTTCTGATTCTCTGATGAATCGTTGTTTATGTCAACCTCACTTCCAAGGCTCAAGTTTTTATAGTGGCGTGCTATGTCGTTTTCTTCCAAGCTTATATCTTCGAACTCACTTTTCTCGGTAGGAGCAGAATGAGCTGAACCACCCGCAACGTTAACATTTTCTTGCAGATTGAGAGCAAATTCAAGATTCCACAATAGATCATTCATGGAGGGACGATCAGCACCATGATCAGACAAACACTTCTCAGCCGTGTCTACAAACTTGTTCAAGCTTTCTTGGTAGATTTTTCCCTTGAGACAAGGGTCAATTATATCCTCTAGAGTTCCTTTTTTCTTGCAAATCAATGCCCATTCAGCAAGACTAACCTGTTCTTTTGGAAGGTTGGGATTGAGAACAGGCCTGGCACACAGGGCTTCAAACAGAACAACCCCAAATGAGTAAACATCAGATTTTTCAGTCAGCTGTTGCCTCCTGAAGTATTCGGGATCCAAATAGCCAAAACTACCCTTCACCACAGTGCTAACATGACCACTGTTCATATTTGGACCAGTTTTTGACAAGCCAAAATCTGAAACCTTAGCATTCCAATTTTCATCCAATAGAATGTTTGTTGTTTTGACATCTCTATGAATGATGGTGTACTTTGCCCCAGTGTGAAGGTAATGAAGCCCTTTTGCAGCTCCAATGCAAATCTCCAACCTTTGCTTCCATGATAAAGTAGAGATAGGTTTGTTGCCCTTGTAAAGATGCTCCCTCATGGTGCCAAGAGCCATGTAGTCATAAACCAGGCACATCTCATCATTTTCCTCGCAGAAACCAATCAAGGACACCAAATGCTTGTGTCTCAGCTTGGAAAGCATCTCAATTTCCGTTTGGAATTCATTAACTCCTTGTTCTGACTGTGGGTTGGACCTCTTGATTGCCACCTTCACTCCATTATCAATGACACCCTTGTAAACCTTTCCAAATCCGCCAACCCCAATTACGTTGGACTCATCAAAATTCTTGGTTGCTTGCTTTATCTCTTGCAAGGAGAAATAGCGGCAAAGACCTTGAGACATGATGGATAAGTTGGAACTGCGCATGCTCTTTCCAGACTTGCTGCATTTGCTAGAATGTGAGTTCAAATAGATGGGAAGCCAGCCAGTTTGACCCTCCGACCCTGGTTCTCTCCTTTTCTTGTTGTACACAGCGACACATAGTACAGCCATAAAAGCAAAACCAGCTGCACCTCCAGCAGCTCCACCGATAACAGAATGATGACTAGACTTGTGGGTGAAGAAACCCGCTTCCTCATCCTGGTGCTCTTTGAGGAGCATGTCTGAAAGAAGAGGATTGGGAGCAGACAAGTCTGTCTCATTGAGCTTGAATATCTCCACTCCATTGAGTATGGCATCGTAGAACTCAGGCTTTGTGTCAGGGTTGGGGTGAAGTGCAAGCCAGAGCAAGTCATCACTCTCTCCATCTTCGACAAATATCACGTAGTCCTTATAAGCTGGCACTCCTATGCCTCCTGTCCACCCTATCACATCGGCTTGATCTTGTGCCGTTTGGTTGTTGACAAAGATTTTGAAGACAATCTCATTGACCTTGGAGTAGTAGTAATCACAGAAATGTAACCTTACAAGATACATGGAATTGGTATCAACACGGAAGCTCCAAGTGAGATTGTAGCCCATGTTGACATTTTTATCTCCCCCCATTGATCTAGATGTGGAGTAGACATCAAGAGGAGCAACATATTCTGGCATGTCCTGATAGTTGATTGTGACATTCTTCTCAGCTTTGTTGGTCACACCACTGGCTGACCCATAAAGGTAAGGTGTGTCATCATACCACATCCTTGTAAGTCCAGAGTCTTGGATTGGAGATATGAACTGCCCCCCAACATTTAGTCTAAACATGGTTTGCAAATTCAAGGTTGTCAGATCTATGATTTGGCCATCCTGCCCTACCAATGTTGCAGAATCAAACAAATCGGGCATTTGGATAAGCTGAATGCCATTAACAAAAGCGAATGCTCCGTTGTATTTATCAGAAGGCTTGAAAGTGAGAGTCAAGGTATCTGTATTCAAAGGAGCAAGGGAATACTCTCTATCAATGTAAGCTAGTGATAGGGCCTCACATGTGACTGAGGCGCTGAAATTGGTGAGGAGGGTAACCCCATTTGCAGCCACGGAGAAATATGCATCAGAGGGATCGAAACTGCCATAAAGAGAAGGGTAAAAATGGAGCCTGAGCCAGTAACGTTTGTCAGGTTTAACGGGGAATTTGTACGTCGACTCAGATGTGAAAATACGCGCTGACATGTATGGAATCTCAGACGCAAGAGAAGGGTCTTGGTAAGAGGCTTTGGATGTGATAGAATCATCTTCTGTCCCCAAGAACTTTTTATCAGGACTCCATTTTCTTCCATCAGGATCTTCAGCTCCTCCTTCATCCAATCCACAACCCAAGATCAAAGAGCCCGGCTCTTCGTTCCACGCACCATGAATGCCATTCAACAAAACCAGGACACAAACAAGAAACAAGGGAGCTTTTGCATGGAAACGCATACTTGAAGAAGGACAAAGAAAAAAGAAAATCCAAAGAGAACACGTTTGGCAGTACAGGAAAAAGGTAGGTGATTAGATTATATATATATATATATTTTCCTGTACGCCAAAAGGAAGAACGTAGCTTTTGTGCTCAGATGATGGGAGTGCTATGTAGTCAAATTAACACGTTCAACCTACCATCCTTGGAGATTGAAGCAAGCAAAGACTCACCTGGTTGGAGGTACCAAACCAGGCAAGAGGGTGGAGGAGGAGATGATGAAGTTTACTGCTTTCTCTCTCTTTCTTGTATTATGACTACTTGGGAACATTTTTTTCTTCCTTTTCATACTTGCGCATGGGAGGTGGGGAGCAAGAATCGTAATCGAATGAATTGGATGGCTTGAATTTGAAACATAGCATGAGTCTAAGCTATATATAGCATTCCATGTTATTGTTTTCTTCTACTACTTTTGTTCACACTTCCTCTTTACACTCAAACCAGGAAATGGACGTCCATGCATGCATGCATGCATGAATTGCCAACTCCTTCGTTTACTCTTTGATTTTCCATTTACTGAGGCACTCATAATTCGCTTAAGGCTTTAACTTTGCTTCTCCTGTTATCCACACACCAGTGTTTCTTCTCTTTTGAGAAATTAGAACCCAAATAAATGTTTTGGAAGTCACAAATGTGTTAAAATAATTTAGTAAGACGTTTGTTAAAATAAATATGTTTTTTAACCAAAAATTAAATATTTTTAAAATAAATACAGACTATAATAGAGAATAATTTTATGTTTAAAACTTATTTCATAGAAATTATATTTATTTTAGAGAACTGTGTGTTTTCTTTTGGCTATCGAAGGAGAAAACTGTATATTTTGAATCTTCTGAGATACTGAAAAGTGTAAAAGATACTTTAGTCAGAAAATTATTTTTGACAGTTTTTAAAATAATAAAATGTTTTTCTTAAAGAATTAATAATATATATCTTAATAAAAGAAATACATTACAACATTTCAATATTTTACATTGGATAATCGAAGCATTCCAGCCTATTCAAGGTTCAGTTCACAAAATCTGATTATAAATTCGATATTCGAAATAAATTGTCTTTTTATCTAGGCTTAGGTGTCTAAATAATAACGAAAAATGAAAAACTTATCAATTTCGGAAAAAAATATTTTTCTTTTTATTTACTAAATTAAAATCTATTCAAATTAAATAAAATTCCTTTATATATATATATATACGTATGTATGTATATATATAGGTTTTAAAAGAAGTGAGCATAACTTTTAAAAGATTCTAAAAGTAAAATGTTATATAATTCAAATTGCCAAGAAATGATGGTAAATATTTTAAAATAAAATAAAAATATATGATATTATAGTACTAGGTAAAGACTAGCTAAGGCTGAAAAACTTAGATATATCTCTCGTTATTTGAAAAGTTAATTTCAATCATTAGGTTTGATAAAATCATATCAATGGATGAAGATTTTCCCCTTTTTTCCATCGAAATTACTCCATCTTTTTTTTTTTTTGTTCGTCTACACTTGTTGTCCCTCAACACCATCAAAGAAATTTAGTGGCCCCATTAACACAGCTTGAAACACTTCAACAGATGCAGGTCATGAAAAACTATATATAGAAGCGTGGAATATATATGTATCTCTCTTATTTAGCTTGAAAATGTAATTGCCATGTAGGTATTTCAGTGCGAGATTATTTCCATTCGGTTATATTTTTTTTATCAGCTCCACATTTGATTATATATCTATTTAAGTAAATTACTGTTTGTTTCTAATATATATAATTTCTTGAGTTGCATGGTTTGATCAAACCATATAACATTAAATAAGATTATAATAATTTGGGATATTAAAAATTATTCCTAACTAACGGTGTTAATATTACACATGAATAAGAATTAGATGCAAACACTTCATTATAAAGTTAATTTCTATTTTATTTGAGTAATGGTGTGTTGCAAATGTTTATCTCTACTATAATAATATTGGTTGTACCTATGAGGTATAAAACAAAACTCTTCCAAATAAATTAACCATTTGAAATGTCAAGGTGGCGTCCTATTAGAAGATGTAACTTACATTGAGTTTAGTATTTTTTTGGTATTTATACTACTAAATAACCTTTTAAAACATGTCAATAACCAAAATAATTGAAATTTATAAAAATTATGAAAATAAAAAAATTAATTGTCACTAGATAATATATTCATTTAAAGTATGAGTAAAAAATTGTATTGTTACAAAGCTTAGACGATTAATTGACGCAATTATATCATATGTATGTATAAATATTTTGCTTTAACTTTTAATTAGGTTGCATTATTACTATAAATTTGTATGGGGCCTTTTAGCTTTCTCTAGCCATTGAATCAACACCTTGCACCCTTTAATATTACCATGCAAAATTATCTTTGGGCAACAATAACTTTTTTAGTAATAAAACATTACACTAAGTGATTATAATAATAAACCTAAATAAAATTTTAGAATAAAAAAAATATAATGGGTTTTGTTCTTAAAATAATTTTAAAAAAGCTAGTCTTTGATTTTTATCTTTTATTTCTTTTACAGTTAACACATCGGATTAAAAAAATAAGAATGATGCTAAAGAATAACATAATAATTTATTAATCTAAAAGCCGTTGGTTTTTAATTAAAATTTAGTTTTAGCAATATTCTCCCAAATATAAAGAGAAACTGAAGTTAAGTTGTAATAGCTCATGTTTCAAAAGTTCTTGCATGCATACAGTAAATTTAGAAGAATAATTGTATGGTATTTGATGACACTCACTGCAACATTTGAATTAAACACGAATCTTAGATGCAATTACATTTTTTTTGAATCATGGTAAAGAAAGGTCCTGCAATATCAGCATACAAACCAATCACAACTGCAATATCACAGCATCAGGCCCTTCAATAACAGTCTTAGATGAACCGGTGGAGCTTCATTAAGGGGCAATAAGGACATGGAGGAAGCAAGATTTTTCATATGGCTAATGTAAAGAGTAATAATTCTTGGTGATCTAAGCACTGTGAAAGTGCAAAGAACTTCTGGTATGGGCCATCCCTCAAATGCTCCATTTTACTCATATTTCATTTCTTCTGATAAAAGAAAAATGATAATGAAAGGCAAATCCCTATACGCTGTAGTATTTACCAGTGGCTCAAAATTGTATACGTGAATAGACCTCGGAGAGACATTTCCACGTACGAAAACATATGTATAAAACGTAAGAAAAAAAGGGGTATTTGATTTAGACCATTGTATGTTTAGCTCCGAAAAAAACCCCAAAAGCAGCACAGTTTTGTTTTGTTTTTCCTTTGTTTTGAACTGTCCAGAAACGAAAATAGAACGAGACTATTTCAGATTCTGTTTTTGGCCTTCTTGCTCTTTCTCTGTGCATATCTAGAACATATCTTCCTCTGTACAAGACATCATATTCCACACCTCAATGAAACTGCATTACAGAACAAGCCACAGCCTGAGCCCAATGCCTCAACTTGGTCTTCACATGTTCCGGGTCGTCCCCTACATACATTTTCCATCAACAACCAAAACTTTTAAGAATTCATGGTTGCAAATATAATATATGAATCTAAATCCATACAAATATTATATATTATCCACTTTTGAAACTTGTTCATAAACGCAAAAGGGTTAATTAATATCGATGTAAGACATGTACCCAATACAAAAAAACAAACATTTAGAGTTTGAATGCTTCATAATCAACCAAATCAATATATATCATTCAGGAATTAGTAAACAAAAACAAAAGTTGCCATGCATGCAGCATGCATGGAAAGAGACCACGTGTAGTGTAGTCTTATTATGAAAAACTGACCTGGGCTACAAATCTTCCAAGAATCGGAGTCAGGTGGTGGTGGTTGCGGTGGAGCGTTGATGGGGCTGCCAAAGGAAGAAGAGGGGCGGCTGTGAGGGGTGGAGACCGGTGAGAGCTGGCGGTTGACGGCGAAGTAGAGGTCGAGAGCAGGCAAGGTGTCGCACAGTGTCTGGCCGTTTTCCTCGTTGAAACCGAACCCTAATTCTATGCAGCCTTTAAGCTCGTGAAGGTCATCGTCGGTGACGTCATCGCAGTTGTGAAAACTGTTCCTCCTTGTTCTGGTCCTGGTCCTCCCCTCTTGCTTCTTCTTCCTCTCCCACGCAATGTCTCGCGGCGCCTCACACATCGATAGCTGCTTCGACAAACAACGCTTCGTTTTCTCTCCTGCAAACGCACTATGCCGCTGCAACTTCGTGTCTACCTGCAACTTCACTCGCTGCTTCACTTCTCCCATATTTACTCGACCGATTCAATGTATATATACACCTATTAATTCATGAAAATGTATCTATATATCTACCTCTCTCTCTATATATATAATATAGGCAAAAGGGTTTACTTATTTGTTGAAGAAGAAGAAGAATTGATGAGTGTGTGTCGGTGGATGTGGGGGTGGCGTTGGTCAACGGCGGAGGCAACCTTGAAAGAGGGAGGCCGCCTCGCCGTGAAGGGTTGCTTGGTGTGTGCTGATGAAATAATGAGTAGAGTTAATTAATGGTGAAAGTGGAAAATGGAGGGAGCTAAATAATAATAGGGCTTATTAGAGGGGCTTTTAATTTGGTGAATGGTGTTTGACCACACGTTTGTAACTGTCAGCAATGGTTAATGGTTAATTATAGAATATGCTTTAACTACTTTTGGATAGATACGAGAATAAAAATAAGAATGTGCTTTACTTCAACCCTTCCCAAATTTTTGAGGCTCTTGCTTCCTTCCACTAATAGCATTGCATTTACATATATACATCGTTCTTAATTAGATGATCAGTTAATTTTTAATAGGAAAATGACATTTCAATTACAACTGTATGTGAATCGTAACATGGCACTTGCTGATGACGTGGCCAAGGGCAGAAATAATATTTTCCTTAACTTAAAACATTTGAATGTGAATGCGTTTAGCTTCGCGCGATGTGTTTGGAAGAAGAAGCTAAGTGTGTGAGGTAGTTACTGAAAGAGTGAGCGACGAGGGAAGCTCAAAAGTGTGGGAGAAACGGATTGCAGAGGCCTCCAGTGTAAACGTTAAAGGAAATCATTTGTGGTAGAATAAGTGAGAGATAACGTGGAGTTTTTCATCTAGGTTTAGCCTTCAAGATTAGCTTTTGATTATATATTATGTTTCTTTTGCTTACGCGTATTGTTTGTGATTTTAGGTTTTGTGATTGAGATTGGGTTTAAGGTTTTTACGAATGAGTAAAGGAATTTGATTGGGATTGATAAATTATTAGGTGAAATTGTTAAATAATTGGGTTCTAGTAGTGATGCGTTAGGATTGGGTTGCTAAATTTGTGATAGTTTTGATTTGAGAATTTGTTTCTGAAGTTCACGTTGTAATCGTAATTTTAATTTTCAGGGAAGAAATGTCAAACTGAATCACATGCAGCGGATTTATGGGTGTGACATTCCCGTCATACGAAGTTCTTGGGAGTTCTTAATACCATGTTAAAAACCTTAACAGAAGAACTGCACTCAAAGAACTCCTTTTCGTTGTTTTATGTTGTTGACTGATAGAGTTAAAACTAGTATGAGAGTTTTAAAAGAGTTGTGTAGTATATGGGTTGACAATAGGGGAGGGTTTTTTTTTATTAGGTGTCTGTGTTTATTAGTTTGTAGATGTGTGCTAGCTTTGGGTCTGCCGGTGAGTGGGGTAGACGTGGAATTAAATAATTGAGGTAATGATAGTTATTGTAGGAGTGTATTTAAGTTTGATATTGTTAAGGTGAAAATGGTTATTGAAGAAGTTGTTAAATGTCATATGGTAATGTGGATGATTTTTATAAGTTGTACATTTTACTTGGTTGGTCTGAATTTTTATTTCCCAACAAAATGGAAAATGTTTTTTCAGGTTGTTTTCCAGTTGTTGAAGCTAGAGTTGATGCAGAAGGTGAAGGTCAAGGTGAACATGGTAACATGTATAAATGCTTGAAGTTAGAATCTCGACATCGATTGAAAAGTAAGGCTCTTAGATTACTTTCGACCACATATTTCAGGAAGAGACGTAAGACAAGTAACTCAATCAAATTTTTATTTCCCAATAAAATGGAAAATATTTTTTCAGGATTGTTATCCAGTTGTTGAAAAGGCTGAAAAAGCTAGAGTTGCTGTAGAAGGTAAAGGCCAAAGTAAATAAAGCAATATGTACAAATACTTGAAGTTAGAACCCCGACATCGACTAAAAATTAGAATTGTTAAATCACTTTGGACCACATATCTTAGGAAGGGACATAAGACAAGCAACCCACAAAAGATATGTAGCTGAATTATGAAAATTTGTTTTGATAAAATACATAGTGTAGTGTTCATACGGGTCAATATTGTATATTTGTAAATACAGTGTCAATATTCTATATTTGATAAAGGTAAAATTACATATTTTTATACAAAAATATTGTATTTTTGTTCATAAATATTTATTTTAGAAAGATTAACTTATTTAAAATTTTATAAGTTTGAATGCAAATAATTTGGATATTTTTTTTCAAATGAGACTAATTTTATCGGTCATAATATTTTTAAGTGCGTCTTTACTTGGATTTATAATTTAGGATTGAATTTTTATTTAAGTTTAAATTTAAAGACTTTTTTAAATATTTTTTTATTTGATTTAATAAAGAAGTGTACTAAAAAATTAATTTATTTCGTAAATAAGCTGTAATGATTTAGTCTTGTTGGGTTCTATGTTAACCGATCGGTCAACGAACCATTTGAACTTGCTTTAGAAAAATTTAAGAAAAGAAAATAAATTAAATGTTAATTCTATGTTTAAAATTAAATTCATTATTGAATTTAAATTTAAACTTTAGAGATAATGATTTGATATATTATGCATATAAATTATAATGCATCTATATTTTTTAAAAATAATAATCTTATTTTTTTAATATATTATTATTTTATAAAAACAAATTAGCCCAGTCTAAATTTATTTAGGTTACAAGCTAAACAGAGTAAGAAATACTCAATTCAAGTTAAGTCATCTATATCTTGCAAGATAAAAGTCAATAATTTGAAAATAAATAACACTGATACTAGAAAAAAAGTTATAGAAGAGCAAACAATTACAAACCAAATAAGTCACCAACTTCCGCGGACATTTGTTAGAAATAAAGGTATAAAAGTAGAGCAAAAATACGACAACCAAACTTGTTGCAGGCAGGATAGCTGAAATTATTTCATTACTGTAATGTGAAGCATTCGATAGGATCTCAATTAATCCCGTGTTTAAAGGGTACCGTTTAGTTGTCTGATAAAGCCATCTATAGCCCAATTTGCGAAAAGGTATCAATAAATGCATCCTGGAATGCATCTTTTACAAGCTAAACACAAGAAACAAACATGCTATCCGACTCACTTTCTGCCTGGCTCCAAATTCATCTTCTGAAGATTCAACAACAGATCATCTGAATTCAAGTAAACTTTGTTTGCCGCGTTTGATATGGTATGTGCAATCTCTCTAGCTGCTTCTATCTTCCTCAGTGTGATAAATGCTGGATTGTTGGCAATAGCTTGTCCAATCAGTTGAGCGCTTTTTGCTTCACCCTGTTCATTAAAGATTCGTAACAAAGGTCAGGGAGAACTGAATACTTACGAAGCAAAAGTGGCCGATACGGGAAACTGTCAATAGCAAACTATATATATTAAAAGTTAAGTCTCACTTAAACTTGACAGTCAGATTTATAAACAGATCATTTCTTACCAAGAATACCTAATCCCAATAATGGCAGCATAGTTTACCCAAAAAATAACGCATTTTCCATAATATACAATCGGTCAATTGTTTCCTTGCATTTTTCGCCATGGGTGGTTGGATTACAAGTATTGCTTTGTATTAGAAAGATAAAAAAATTGCAGCAACTTCATCTAAGCACCAAAATAATAACTGTATCTAAGCATTAATAACTTATCACCTGAGCTCTAATTACAGCACTTTTCTTGTCTTGCTCCGCTTTTTCCACGACAAATTTAGCCCTCTCAGCTTCTTGTGCAGCCACCTGCTTAGCTTCAATTGCAGCAGTAAACTCCTTGCCAAAAGTCAAACTAGTAATTGACACATCATCAAGGACAATATGGAAGTTAGCTGCCCTCTCAGTCAGAATCTTCCGGATCTCCCGACTAACAGCCTACAAAAATTAAGGTCTAAATATTAAAGTTTAAACGCACTCTCTTTGTGCTAGAACTAAATATTTAAATTCGAATGAGAAAACATTCTGTGAAAAACAAATAAATTATGAAGGATGTGATTAATGTAAACAAACCATCCTAGGATTTGGTTTCAAAAAAATACACGTTCTGCTATTGAGTAAATGATAAACTGATTTCAGCCTAATATATTTCAATAGACAAATCGTTAACATGTAACCATGGCAAAAAAGACATTCATATTTTTCCACCATGTCAGCAACTAGAAATCGCTTTTAAATATATATTAGAGCTTTCATGCATCATATGGACAAGGTGTGACTCACCTCTCGCTGAGTAATTAGCTGGCTGGCATTGTACTGGGCAACCACAGCTTTCAAAGTTTCGTGTATGATTGAAGGCAAAACCCTTTCATTATAATTCTCTCCAAGGGTCCGATAAACTGTAGGTAATTTGTTAGGCAAAGGGCGAGTAAGAACTCGAAGTCCAATTTTCACCTGTATAACATGATGTGCAATACAAGAAGAAAAGGTCAATATTGTACATTTAAATATCTTAAAACGTAAAGTGTTTGAAATTGGTTTCTGGAAAGCGTTAATTGAAACATCCAACATCCTATCATTCACAGAGGAGCTAAAAAGGACATAGAATAGACCACGACAGTAGGAAAAAGGACATTATGCAGATAATGATGAAAAGTGTATCATCACAGATACCTTCACCCATCGGAAACAAAGGCTAAGCATGAAAAGGAAAATTGAGGAGGAGAGTATGGGATACCGATGAAGCTTTCGAAACCAATAATCAAATGTCTAACATTTTCAAAATTCAGAAATAAATTATTTTAAAACACCAAATGGGAGATTGTGAAATTCTGTTTGCATCATTTCAGATTAGGGGCCTCCTGTCAGGTTCTAAAGTTGTTAAGCTGACATGAAAATGAGATAGATGTTTATCATCAGTCTGTCACTTTACACCGGTGACTCTCATTTGCGATGAACAAGTTGTCTTTCATATTGCCTCAAATCCAACATTCTATGATAGAATTGAACATTGAGATTGATAAAGTAAGAAAGATACTCAAATGAATTTCATTCACAAGAATTCAATCCGAACTAGATCAGATTTATTTTTGTAGTACGGGGACATGATAGTGGTTGCAATAATTTGATACAAAAACTACATGTCTGCAATAAACAAAATCTTAACAAAACGTATTTACCATCTGTAGATCACGACTCCCAGATGTACTCTCAACTAGATGGGGCCGAGCACGGACATCATAGATGACTGGCCTCTCAAACCAGGGAATTACAAAATGAGTCCCTTCGGGATAGACCTGCATATTAACCAGCAGACCAATTTCATAACCCACACCAGACGTAAACTTAAACATTGCCAATTTTCAATTTGATTTCATAAAATACGGCGAAACAGTAACCTCGTCTTTGACACCAACTAGACGGTTGAAAACAATAGCTCGGTGCCCTCCTTCAACATTGTAGAGACTATTAGCAGCCGCATACAAACCAATTCCACCAATAACCCCAAGCTTCAGCAGCGCAGAGGCCGCACCACCACTTGGAACATTCGGAATTTTCATGTTCTTCATATTCATCTTTTTTTTACCTAATTCAACAGAAATGCAAATGCAAAGAACGTCATGAACAGTCGCGGATATCAGAGGAAAGAAAACAGAACCATGCGATCCAAGATCAACGACCTTAAAAACAAGAAAGGAAGGGGAAAATATTAATCAAATTATATGAAAATTCCTAAGAGTTAGGAGAAAATAGAATTGAAAAATCAAGTTGGTCGAAAAAGAACTCGAACTAGACTGTGCAACAAGATTCTCCTGGAGAAATGGAAAACGATATACCTTGGAACTCCAATGTCGCTGAGAGCGAAGGGTTTGTGGTAGTTGCGGGGTTTATGCAGAGCCTGTGTAGGGTTTAAACTTTTCCTACAAGAAAAGAAGACCGAACGAACGCAAGTGAGAGGGAACTAATTGGGTTGGGCTTATTGGGCTTCGGATCGCCATAAGCCCAATAAACAATTCCAATATTTCCAAGAACAATGATTCTTTAGAGTTGAATTAGGTTTTGTTTTAATAATATAGTTTTCATATATTATTTTAGGTGAAGCTTTTATGATGTTAAACGTATGTTTTTATTTTATATATAAAAAGCAAGGTAGAACAGGAATAGTTTTTCTCGCCTCAGGTAAAGTTATATTTGTAATTTTTTTCTCAGTCGTGTTGTTTATGATCATTATATTAATCTAGTATCAGTAATAATATATACTAGTTTATACTAATATATAAAATTAGCAACTTTAATTTAATTTTTTATAACTTTGTTCTTACTGACTTGTAATTTTTTTTTCAGTCTGTGATAAATTATTATCTTACAAAAAAATGTGAATGCACTTATTACCTGTTTTATTTATTATTATGATTATTGGAAACATAAATATTTACATGTCATATCATGTCTATTTATTTTATAAATTAGTCTCCTGACATTCAAAGGTTTCGTCACGTTTCAGATTAAAAATAATTAATTCAAAACCCATCAATTGAAATTGTTATTTTTCATTCAATAATATTGTTTGATACAAATGTTAACTGTACTCACTGAAAGTTTTAAAATACTGATTTTAGTACTTTATTACGGTAGTTCTTTCTCAACATGTAAGCATTGCAACTAGAACTAAATATTATTTAGACCGTTCAAAATCTTTCAACATAGATGAAGGGTATTTTCCAAAAGTACATAAGAAAATCCATAGAAAAGAGAAGAAAGAAAAGGATAAAATGTGAATTTTGGAAAAAGATTGTGTAAATGCTTGACATTTATAAATGTATGTATATCTAATAGGTGATTTGTGAAATACTTATGTATTAAATTAATATTTTAAATATATATACACTAATTATTAACTTTTTCATGATATTTTAATTGTTTTTCATGAAATTTTAATTGTGAAGAGAGAAGTTTCCACAGTTGAAGTTTAATTTACATTAATAAAAAAAGTTTATATATATTATTTTTATATAATTTCATATTTACAACGATATTGAAAGATTAAGGTATAGATGTCAGATAAAAAAAAATTGTCATTCTTTGGACGATATATTTATTTATTAAGTAATTATATCGATTATATAATATTAATCTTGTCAGGTCTTAGGAAATAGACAAAAATAATTATTCTATTAATAAAATTTTGGAAAGTCAAATTAACAATTAATCTTTTGACATCGAATTTTCTTGTATCCGACATTTCATACTCCTCGAATTAATTTTTTAACCTAAACATATTCGACGAACATTAAAAAAAATAAATCATACAAATAAAACATGTTTCAACTGAGTTGAAATACTTAAATTGGTTTAAAGTGACTAATGTGAATTAGAACAATTATATATTTATACTAAAAAGATGTAATTTTAGAATTATCTTGAGTATTTTTTTTATTTCTTTGGATTGATTGAATATAACTTATGATAAGATAGGTATGATCTATGGATATGTTTTTATATATGATTAATTGAAGAATTATATATGATATTGTATAATTACATAAAATAGTGAAGTTTTATTGAGAATATTTAAATTTAAATGAAAAATGAATAAATAGATGAATGAAAATCGATTATGTATATATGAATTGTATGTGATATGTAGCCATACTAGTAATAGGAATAAATAGATGAATATTATTATGTGGTGAGAGTGGAATGAGGTTGATATAACTAAATTGTAGCTTGAAATATGATTGGTCAAGACAATCATATAGATGAAACAGGGAGTAGTATGACAGGTCCAAATTTTGGGATCTATTTAATGCATAAGTATGTATTAGGGAAGTACCCAAAGTACATAAGTACATTGAGTCTGTCTATATTATGTGATGTATTAAATTGAATGATAAATATTGTCAATTGATTATTATGTGTTAAATGATGTATACTCTTGATTAACTGAGATATTTTGAATTAATAGCTTAGTTGCAACATTAAAAGCTTTTTGAAAAAACTCTTATTTTGTTTATATGTGTAAATGTAATTAGTTATGTTTTAATTCTCTTTTAAGAAGAAAATCTTTTGAAGTACAGTGTCACTAAATGATTAGTATATGTATATATATTGTGAATTATGTTTTCACTATTACTGATTTGGATAGATTAGATGTTATAAATTATTTTGACGATTACATTATTATCTTAAAGTGTGCTGCCATGCATTTATTACTATTTGGAATAAATTATGTATTTATTATTATTTGAAAATAATTATAATTTATTTTTATTTAAAATAAATTATGCATTTGCCACTATTTGACAAGAATTATAATTTATTATTATTTAAAATAAAATTATACATTTAATATTATTTTGAAGTTAATTATGCATTTATTATTATAATTTAATTACTCTCGCTTTTCCTATATAATGTTCATACTTTAAAGGAAAATTCTTTTTCTCTAGTTGTTTTATAAAAATTAAAAAATAACATTTTTCAATCATAACCTTATTTATATTTTTATTATGATTTGAAAATTATTTAAACATTAAGACTTTGTTTGGCTGAGGGAGTGGATTTGAGGAGATGGATTTGAAGGGATTTGAGTGGATTGTGTGGGGATGAAAGGGTTGTTTGGATTAAGGGATGAATGGTAAGATTTGAAGGGATTTGAGGACATGGATTATGAAAGTTTGTGAATGATTTGACAGATGTTATAGATTTGTTTTTATTTTTTTAATTGATATATTTCTGAAAATACTAATTAACCCTTGTGAAATAAGATGATAACAAATTAAAATGAATTGGATTAAATTGATTTTAATATAAAAAACATTACTAAAATTATTTAAAACATATCTTCTAAATCATTTAAAATTAAACATAAATCCTAAATAATGCAATAAAATCACAAATTTATTATTCTATTATAATATACAATTTAGTCTAAATTATAATTAACTGACATCTGTAAAAAAAAATTCTTACAATCTAAACTACTTTTTTTTATTGAAATTTACTGTTATTTTTGTAAGTATAAATAATTTTTACATTTTACTTAAATTGAAACTTTTAAAGTTATTAATCTAAATAAAAATAGTTTGTAATGTTTTTTAAATTTACTTTTTTATTAATTCTCTTACTTAAAAAGTTAATTATTTTTTTACTATATTTTTAAGAGATTAAATACATTTTTTGAATTCTTATTTTATTTCTATAAAAATATTAATAAGTTATAAAAAAAAGTATATAAATAGTCTACTTAAATTTACTAAAACAAATGAAATGTGTACTTAAATTTAAAATAAATAATATTAATAGATAACATTTAATTAAAAGTAATTATTCAAAATTAAATACTCTTATTAACATATATATGATACCATTAAATGTTTATATATATTTACAAGAGTATTTTGTAATTTCCACCTCATTTATGAGGGCTATTTTGTAATTTCAAGTATCATCCCTTCAAATCTCTTCCTATGAGGGAAGATGTCATCCTGCAAATCCCTCCTCATCCATCCTCTCAAATTAGGTCAACTAAACAGCCTTCATCCCCTCAAATTCATGCTCTTGAACAGTAAATGTTCTCAAATTAGTTCAACCAAACAACCACTAAATAATTTTTCGATGAATACAAATTGTTTATATTAAATTGAGTGAGAAATATTTACGACTGTGAGGCAAGAAAACTAAAAGATTTGAAGGCAAAAAAATTTCTTTTTCAAGTTATTGGTCGTTCCATCTTGGAAACTATTCTTTGCAAAGATACTTCCAAGGATATTTGGGATTCAATGAAGAAAAAGTATCAAGGCTCCTAGAGTGAAGCGAGCACAACTTCAAGCCTTGAGGAGGGATTTCGAGACTCTATAAATGAAGGATGGAGAATCTGTCACTAGCTATTGTGTTAGAACCATGGAGATAAGCAACAAGATGCGGTTCCATGGAAAGAAGATGGAGGATGTCACCATTGTGGAGAAGATTTTGCGCTCTTTATCACCAAAGTTTGACTATGTTGTTTGCTCCATTGAGGAGTCAAAATATATAGATGCATTCTCTCTTGATGAATTGCAAAGCTGCTTGTTGGTCCATGAGCAGAAGATGAACCGGAGTTTAGCTCTAGGAGCAAGCTTTGAAGGCCTCTACTAATACTCATTTCTCTAACTATAGAGGAAAGGGAAGAGGTAGAGGTAGAGGAAGGGGAGATCATGGAAATAAAGATAGAAGTAGTAGAGATAACAACAAGAGTTTCAAAGCCAATGATGATCAAGGTAAAGGCAGAAGACGAAATTTTGACAAATCAAAGGTAGAGTGCTTTAGATGCCATAAATTTGGTCATTATCGTTCTTAATGCTATACTAGGCTACCTAATAACAAGGAAGAGAAGTCCAATTTTGTTGAAAATAAAGAAGAAGAGACTTTGTTGATGGCGGTTCAAGCTGAAAAAGAACCTGAGCAAGATGTTTGGTACGTCGATACTGGTTGTAATAACCATATGAGTGGAAGTAAGTCTTCTTTTTCTCATTTAAATGAAGGTTTTCGTTCTACAATCAGTTTTGGTGATAGCTCTACTGTGAATGTAATGGGAAAGGGTGACATTAGGATTAGATCCAAGAATGGCTTAGTGAAAATAATCTCTAATGTTTTGTATGTTCTTGCTTTGAAGAGCAATTTGCTTAGTGTTGGTCAATTGCTAGAAAATAGTTATATTATCACCATGAAGAATGGTGTCTGTGAGATTTTTGACCCTGCAAGTGGAGCTGCTGCTATTGTACAAATGAGTTATAAAAGGTTGTTCCTTTTAAAGATTGAGATTGATCAATCATGCTTAAAGGTGGAAGTATATGACCCTTAATGGTTATGGCATTTTCGGTATGGCCACTTGAGTTTTGGTGGATTGAAGATCCTTCAAAAGAAGAATATGGTGACTGGTCTTCCTCAAATTATTGCTCCCTCTCAAGTTTGTGAAGAATGTGTTGTTGGCAAACAACACTGCTCTCAGTTTCCCAAGGGCAAGTCATGGAGTGCCAAGGAAGTTTTAGAGTTGGTCCACTCTGACATTTGTGGACCAATAAGTCCAATTTCGAATGGAGGTAAAAGGTATTTTATTACCTTTGTTAATGATTATTTCTGGAAGACTTGGGTTTATTTTTTGTAGAAAAAATCAGAAGCTTTTAAAGTGTGGAAAATGAGAAGAAAAGAAAGATCATTAAGACTCTTTGAACTGATCAAGGTGGTGAATACCAGTCTAAGGAGTTTGAAAATTTTTGTAAAGCTCAAGATATTCGAAGAGAGCTCACAACAACCTATACATCGTAACAAAATGGTGTATCGGAGAGAAAGAATAGAACCATTCTCAACATGGTTCGAAGCTTATTGGCTAGAGGCAGAGTACCAAAGATGTTTTAGCCGGAGGCAATAAATTGGAGCATTCACATCTTAAATAGAAGTTCCACACTTGCTCTTCAAGATGTAACACCGGAGGAGGCTTGGAGTGAAAGAAGACCAGTTATAGACCACTTTCAGAATTTTTAGGTGCATTGCCTATGCACATGTCTCGGAAGAAAGAAGGAAGAAGCTTGATGATAGAGGCGAGAAGTGCATCTTTCTTGGTGTTAGTGAAGCATCCAAGGCATACAAGTTGTTCAATCCACTGACAAAGAAGATTGTGACCAGTAGAGATGTTGTTTTCGATTAAGAAAATATTTGGGATTGGAACAAGCAGCAGCCTAGTCAAGTCCTCTATGATAACGAAGTTGAAGAAACAACTTCAACATCTAAAATTCCTGCAAATACTACTCCAGTAGTTACTAAAATTTTACCAACAACAAGAGAAAACACCAATGCAGTGACTCGTGTTCGAAAAAGGCCTGCATGGATGCAAGATTATGTGGTAACCGAAATTGATAAGGATGTAATTACTCACTTTACATTGTTTGCAAATTGTGACCCAACAAACTTTGAGAGTGCTATCAAAGAAGCAAAGTGAAAGAAGGCAATGGATGCTGAAATTGAAGCCATTGAAAGGAACGACACTTGGAAGCTGACTGATCTTCCAGAAGGGCATAAGACTATTGGTGTAAAGTGGATCTTCAAAACAAAGCTCAAAGAAAACGGGGAGGTAGATAAGCACAAGGCGAGATTGGTGGCTAAGGGTTACAAGCAAGAGTATGGAGTTGACTGTACATAAGTGTTTGCTCCTGTTGCAAGGCATTACACAATTAGATTGGTGGTTGCATTGGCTGCGCAAAATTCTTGGTTTATTTTCCAGCTAGATGTTAAATCGGCATTCTTGCATGGAAACTTGGAGGAAGAGGTATACGTTGAACAACCCCCTGATTATATTAAGATCGACAATGAGCATAAAGTTTATAAATTGAAAAAGGCTCTTTATGGACTAAACACAAGCTCTAAGAGTTTGGTATAGTAGTATTGAGGCTTATTTTTTGAAAACAGGTTTTCAAAAGTGTCCTTTTGAGCACACACTCTTTGTTAAAATTAGAGATGGTGGGAAAATGCTCATTGTTTGTTTATATGTTGACGATCTTATATTTACTAGAAATGATAGCGTCATGTTTGATGATTTTAAGAAGTCTATGATGGATGAGTTTGAAATGTCTGATCTTGGCAAGATGCATTACTTTCTTGACCTTGAAATAGTGCAATCTGATGATGGAATTTTTGTTTCCCAAAAGAAGTATGTACAGAAGCTGTTGGATAAGTTTAAGATGCAGAAATGCAATCCTACAAACACTCCATCTGAGTTTGGGTTGAAACTGTACAAAAATGAGGAAGGGGAGAAGGTAGACAATACACTTTACAAGCAAATTATTGGCAGTTTGATGTATCTAACTGCTACAAGACCAGATATTATGTATTCAGTGAGTCTCATAAGCAGGTACATGGAGAGTCTAACTGAAATACATCTGATGGCTGCTAAGAGAATCCTTCGTTATTTGTGAGGAACCAAAGATTTCGGGCTATTCTACAAGAAGGGTGAAAAGTCTAATTTAATTGGCTTTACCGATAGGGACTATGCAGGAGATCAAGATGATAGAAGAAACCCCTCAGGTTATGTTTTTATGCTAGGTTAACTGGCTTTATCGATAGTGATTATGCAGGAGATCAAGATGACAGAAGGAACACCCCAGGTTATGTTTCTATGCTAGGTAAAGGGGTCATTTCATGGTCTTCTAAGAAGCAGTCCATTGTCACTTTATCAAGCACAGAAGCTGAATTTGTTATTGCTACAGCTTGTGCTTGTCAAGCTATTTGGCTGAAGAGAATTCTAGAAGAGTTGGAGTTTAAGCAAGCAGGAGCCACTACAATTTATTGTGACAACAATTCTACCATCAAGTTGTCAAAAAACCCAGTATTGCATGGAAGGAGCAAACACATTGATGTGAAGTGGTATTTTCTAAGAGATCTCTGCAGTGATGGAGTAATTCAGCTAAGTGATGGAGTAATTTAACTAAAGTACTGTCCTAGTGAAGATAATATGGGAGATATTTTTACTAAACCTCTTAAGTTGCTTCCCTTCCAAAATTTGAGAAAGTTGATGGGTGTTTCTACTCATAACTGAATGTAAACTGAAGCTTGGAAGCTGTCAGTTTAAGGGAAGAATTGTTGAAAATATATATTCACGTTGTTATCTTTTTTACTTTAGTTATATGGTTTGTTATTTGGTCCTAAACTTTAGGAAGCCAAGTAGATGAATTGATATATAAGTGATTTAGTTTTACGTGGATTTGTTAGTAGGTCTTTTATACTCACGTTTTATTTTGTATGTAAGCCTATATAGAGACTCGGTTACAAGCACGTAAATGTACAAAATTACCCATTGTCTTCATCTAATGTCTATTAACTTTCTACTTTATTTTTCTTTTCATATCAGTAGTTTTCTGCCTTACTTTTCATATCAGATGTAATTTTCTATCTTATTTTTTATATCATTATCACGATTATTTTTATTGTTATATAGATAATAAAAAATAAAAAATAATCTTTTAACAAGATGAAAAGGCAAAATTCATATCCAAAATGAAAATATTTCATTATATATTATTAGTATAAATAAGAGGAATAAGGAAATTATAATAATAACAAACGGATAAGAAATAAATATGTGATTTTTTTAATTAACATGCTTAATAAATATGTTATAATTTAATTTAATTAATACGAAGAGAAAAAAATGAAAGAGGTATGATAAATATAAAGGAGTAAAATTGTATTAAAAATTAAAGAATTAAATTTCTCGGTTTTGAGTAGGAAAAAAAGAGGGAATATTATTTTTTAATTAAAAAGGTACGGAGTGATGCCCTAGCTTGAGATGGGGGCGCAGTGGAACACTCACGTGACCCATTCGAGAAAACACTGAGACTGTAGTTTTACTGTAAAACCCTTCGTTTTCTACTTCCTTCTCGCTTCTTCTCTACTCCATTGTTATGGCTTCCGACGCTTCCGACGCACTCGCAGGTCGCATCGTGCTCTCTTCATTCTCTATTTGCATATCTCTTTCTCTGTGTGAATCGATTGCTAATTAATTACTCACGCTCTGTCTCTTTCGTATGTGAAATTGCAGTGAGGCAAAAAGTTCAGTTGTTTCTGAACGCCGCTCGAACTGGATCAATTGATCTCTTAAAGAGTATGTATGTATTGCGCTTTGTGTTATGCTATGTTGTGTGCCTCTATTGCATTGCATGTTATTATCAGTGTGCTTTTGGTTATGCAGAATTGGCGTTGCAGCTGGACGAGGGGAAGGATTTGGCGAAATCCGTGGAAGCTATAAAGGACGCCAACAAGCGAGGGGCACTGCATTTTGCTGCGCGTGAAGGCCAAACCGCGGTTTGCGAGTACCTCTTAACCGATTTGAAACTCCCGGTCGATTCTCAAGATGATGATGGTGCTTCTCCTACCCCTATCTCTCTATATAAACGGTTTATACTTGTAAAACTTAGTTGATTAATGATATTCGCCTGATTGTTATTGCTATTGCTTTTTAGGAGAGACAGCTCTCATTCATGCTGCTCGTCAGGGACATACCGCCACTGCTAAATATCTGATTGACCATGGTGCTGATCCCACTATAGCTAGCAATTTAGGAGCTACGGCCGTACACCATTCTGCAGGGATAGGTCTGCACTTCTCTCCTCTCCTACTGCTACATATTTTGCTTTTTATGAAACTAATTAATATATCGCTAAAATGAATGTGTTTTATGATCATCTATTTTCACTCAAAGTTGATTTTACTCCTCTGTACATTCAAATCTATGATTTTGATACCCGTGTATAATTGGTGGCTGTGGTCCCTTATCCCTGTATCCTGAGTTTTATAAAGAGGGACGGAATTAGGGATTAAGGCCTATTTTATCCGAACAGTGAGGGATTTAAAACATATTTTACCGTTAATTATTAAATAAATAAATTTTCCCAGTGTGTTGTTGTCTTGGATGTGCAGTTATAGAAAAGTATTAGTGAGTTCTGTCAACATATTTTTCATTTTCTCTTCATCTTTCTCGTTTTTGTTGTAGGAGACACTGAGCTGCTCAAGTACTTGCTGTCCAAGGGAGTTAATCCTGATCTAGAAAGTGATTCAGGAACGCCTTTGGTTTGGGCTGCTGGTCATGCCCAACCAGATGCTGTCAGCGTACTGTTGGAACATGGTGCAAATGTATGTCCTCTTTTACTTTGTTGCCTTTTCTTAATTTTATTCGTTGGAAGCTTTATCTTAAGGAATTTTATGTACTCAAAAGTTTCTTGTTTTTGAATGAATTTTGTATGAGTGTATTTCCAGGTGTTAGTATATATTATTCTGTTTTTGGTTTCAATATATATATATATATATATATATTGTTTTTTATATTCTCCTGTCACTAATTATATGGTTTAATTAGTGAAACCAGCATAAGCTTTGTTAATCTTCCTTGTATGGTGTGGTAAAAGAAATGGTCTTTTATAAGTACGCGCTTTCATAGAAGATTTCAATTTTAGTTTTTTAATTATTTTTTATTTAATAGTTCCATTCTATATTCCCTTTCATCTTGATGATCTTGCTTTGCAGCCTAATGCTGAAACTGATGATGGTATTACTCCACTTCTTTCGGCTGTGGCAGCTGGTTCTCTGGCATGTTTAGAGATATTAATTCAGGTTCCACATCTTTCTCAATTTATCAACTTATACTTTCCTGCACTGCAAATTAATCCTACAATAATGTATGTGTTTTATATCTATGAAACATGGAATAATAAATTATATAGTGCATGGATGATATTATAATACTCCAACATGGAAATGCTAGAAAATTTATCAGTACTAAATTTGACGGAGACATGATGTAGATCGATAAATAAACATACACAGCCAACATTCTTTGCAACAATCACGGGCACAATCAATTATTTGATTTTATTTTGTTAAGTGATTCATTGTAGTTGTAATAATGTCATACATAACAAACAACTTTATGAACGACAACGAGAACTGGTTGACCATTTATTATCAAGTTATGCATTCATCAAGATTATCTATTTCAAAGTACATGTCTAGTATAACAAAAATGTTCCTTTACAGAATGCTAATGAAGGGGGTCTGTTAAGTTATTAGCTGACTAAATCTAGATAATGAAAAAGAAAAAGAAGAATCACACAAGTAAAATAATATTTTTAAAGTGGGTAAGCTGGATGTATCTTATTGAAGAACACACTTTCCCCGGAAAGATATCTATACAAGTAGCCTTGCCCATCCCTTGATGAGTACTCTAGAAGTTTTGTTATGCTAGCCAAATGACTAATGACTAATGGATTGGTGTAACTTTTCTTATCCAACATACTAGGATAGGAAAGTTTCTGATATTTATGCAGACTTATATACATGTATTGAAATCTTGTTTAAGGAATCAAATTCATATTGTTTTATTGAAAAGAATTATATCACATGGTAAGATTTGTAGCGTAGATTTTTCCATTACACTGGTTTTAGAGTACTGTTTTTACTGGTTTTATGTGAAGGTGGACTAGTTTTGTAGATATGTATGATTGTAAGGTGCTGCTTTCTTCCTGTATATGTTTTTGTCTCATGTTATATCGTTACATTTGAATATTTATATGCAGGCAGGTGCTAAAGTAAATATAAGTGCAGGTGGAGCAACACCTTTGCACATTGCAGCTGATAATGGAAGTCTAGAACTAATAAATTGCTTGTTGAAAGCTGGAGCTGATCCTAATATTTCTGACGAGGTGAAATATTTGAAGTCCTAAAATTTTCTTATACCTTTAGTGTAGGAATCAATGAACGCCAAAATAGTTCTTAGAGTTGAATTATCTGAAACCCAATAGTGTATGATTATTGGCTCTTTGCTCGACACAAGTAATGGTTGTGATTGTAGTAAAAATGTACTTCAATTAATATTTGGAATAAAATTTGGCATCTGTTTGCATCACAGGATGGGGTCAAGCCAATACAGGTTGCTGCTGCAAGGGGCTTAGTAGGTGCCGTTGAGATATTGTTCCCTTTGACGTCCAAAGTGGATGCTTTTCCAACTTGGACTATCAATGGGATACTTGAGTATATGCAATCTGAAACTAACAAGCAACAGGTACTAAATTCATAAATTTTTCTTTTATCCCGAACTGGGCTAAGCAAGACCATATCTCTGCTACAAGAGCATTTGATAACTATTTTCTATTTGAAATGTGTCAGCATATGAAATCTTGCTTGTAAAATTACACCCTTCCCTATAAAACACAAGTATTTGCCTTGTAAATTTGTAGGTTGTCCGGATGGAAATATGTTATTGAATTATTTTGTCATGAAAAACAGGGCAGTATCTAGAATTTTGCTTTATCTTTTTAATTTAAAATGTCTGATTAACAGAACACATGGTCCACGTAAGCTGACCAACAAATATTCCATCTTTCATAAAAAATAGGCTTTATATTCTTCTGTCACCACTAAAATTCTCAATCCTTTTACTGATTTTGCCTACAATTTTTACCAGTATATGATTTTATCATATTCTACTCATTTTCATGGTTAAAAGTTAGACAGTTGATATTTTTTAATGCTAGTTTGCATTCTGTCTGAGAAAGTGAATTTCTTGTTTTTGTTACTAAGTATGAAGAGCAATAATATGCAGGATGAATTGGTAAAGGCCAAAGAAACTAATCAGGCTAAGGATGCTGTTTTTTCGGAGCAAAATATACCTGAGGTGTGTTTTTCTAGTATTGAACTTTTATTAGTTGTGGTAGTCAAACTCAGGGTTATATTTGGATCAGGATGCAGTTACAAGACTGTAAATAGTAGGGTTGTAAGATTGCATATATGCCTATGAAATAGGATACATAATATAAAAAAGCCTTTAAATCACAAAATAAATACTTAGTTAAACTGTTCATAATCACAAGATAGAAAGCAAGTCAACCTAGATATAAGAGGTCATAACATCACAGATGACAAAACAAAACCTAAGCTAGTAGGCAATAGCGTAACACAAATATCAAATAATAAGACAAAATCCTAAACGGTGACTAGGCCTCCAGTAGAGATCTTTCAGAAAGGAGTAAAACATCAATGAAATATTTATTTGTTGCATCTTTTCCATCTCCTTCACCAAGCACATTAGTTAGAACATCCTCCTCCTCCAATGGTGGCACCACAAGAATATAATATTCTTGCTATGCAACTTTGTTTGTGTATGTCCAGACATTCATTTCCACTCCCTCCTTCATTTTCTCATCATTCACTTATCATTGGACGAAATATCATCATGTCTAACTCCTTGAGTGATATTCTTCTAGCTAGCTTCTTTTTGGTTGATTTTGAATTAACCATTGTGAAAAAGTGTGTAGGCAGTAGGAAATAATTATAGAATTACTTCTCTTGATTTCAGAAAGAAACAATACATTGGTCTTAAAATGAAAAACGAAATCCTAATAAAAGGAAATGGATCTCCTGAAATAAAGGAAATAAATCTCCTGAAGTAATGACTCTAATCAAGAGCAAATCTACCAAACAAACTCCTAATCCCAATCCCTTAATTTTAGGGATTTCTTACAATCAAATCTATATTTATTATTCAATCAATCTATATTTATTGTATAGTAAATGTGCATTATTACAACCGTATTTGAACACCCCCTCTCAAGTTGAGGAATAAATGTCCTCCATTCTGAGCTTGGTTATGAGATTATGGAAGTTTGAGGTATTAAGTCTTTTTGTCAGCACATCGACCAATTGCTGCTTGGACGAAATGTATGACATGCATACTAGACCTTCTAATTTCTTTAATGAAGTGTCTATCTATTTCTGTATGTTTTGTTTTGTCATGTTGATTGGGATTATGCACAATGGCTATTGCTGACTTATTATAACAGTAGGGCTTCATGGGTCCCTCCAAATTAATCTTCAAATTATCTAATTTTTAGCCATAATAACTCACATAGCCCTTGTGCCGTGGACTTGAGTTCTGATTCAGTAGATGATCTTGGGACCACATTCTGTTTTTTGCTTCTCCATGTCACTAAGTTCCCACCTAGGAAGGTACAATATCCAGTTGTTGATCTTCTAGCTACAAGAGAACCTGTGTAATCTGCATCTGTGTAGGCATCAAGAGTTAGTCTTCCATTTCTTTTGAATAGTATTCCCTTTCTAGGGCTTCCCTTCAAGTAATGTAGAATTCTATAAGCAACTTGAAAATGAGATTCCTTCGATTTATGCATAAACTAACTGATGACACTCACTGAATGAGCAATATCTGGTTGTGTGTGAGCCCAATATACTAGTTTTCCAACAGGTCTCTGATACATCTTTTTGTCCACTGTTGATTCCTCTTCAGCCTTACATAACTTTTGATTAGGATTCATTGGAATTGATACTGGTCTGCACCCAGTTTTCGTAGTTTCTACTAGCAAATCAGTTATATATATTTTCCGATATATGAAAATTCCATGGTTAGAGTAAGCTACTTCAATCCCTAAAAGGTACTTTAATCTCCCTAGCTCTCTTAGTTCAAATTCCTGGACTAGTATTTGTTTCAATTCTTCTTTCTCTTTCATCATTTCCACATAAACTAGAAGTATCGTTACCCCCTCTTCCCTAAATGTTTAGTGAACAAAGTGTCTTCTCCTTGACTTTCTTTGTAGCCAAATCCCTTCACAGCTTTTGTGAATCTTCCAAACCAAGCTTTAGGAGATTGTTTCGAACCATAAAAGGCCTTTCACAGTCTGCACACTATTTTTTTGTTTCCTTCAAACCCAGGTGGAATATTCATGTACATTTCTTCTTCTAGGTCTCCAAGGAGAAACGCAGTTTTAATATCATATTGTAGAAGTTTCCTATCAAAGTGGACAGTCAAGGACAAAGGAATCCTTAGAGCATTCATTTTAGCAACTGGTGCAAAGTCTGGTAGTCTATTCCATAACCTTGAGTGTATCCCTTGACGACCAACCTTGCTTTGTACCTTTCAGTAGACCCACATATATTTTACTGTGAGTAGCCATTTGCAATCAACACTATTCTTTTCCAATGCATCCACCTCCACTTTCATGACATCTCTCCATTCTTTCTTTGTCAAAGCTTCAGTAACAGAGTTAGGGACAAAGGTAGAATTCAAACTAACAATGAACCTTTTATGGTTAGTTGATAATCTATCCAGAGAAACTTTCTAGTACCTTTTCTATGGCTATTGGCTCATCAAGGTCATTTGGAGAGTTGAGAGTGTTCTCATTTTCTGATTCAACTTTGTTTGTATTTTCATGTTCAGAACTTGGATTGGATTCATGAACTTGCCACATGTCTGGAATGCTAACAAATACAAAAGAAAATATGTAACCAATGAATAGTGATCGTGCCTATCCTTGGTGAAATAGGCTCCAATAGGGACCGTAATATACAGGATGGCACAATTATATCTTGATTTAAAAAATCCATCCAAACATTAATGTCTGGGATTCTCATTCTCAATCGAACCTTCACTTACGTGTACAACGTCTTTTAACCTCATTTCCCACCTAAACGTCATTTTGGCAACTACCTGTATTTTTTCTTCTTCAGGCACTCCTTTCTTTGCCTATTTTTGCTATAAATGATCATTCTGTCTCATTTTTTGAGAATTTTTAATTAATTATTTTAGTATAAACTGTATAAAAAAATTCATTATAGTTGCTATTCCATTATCTATTTTCTTTAACCCAAACAAACGCAAAAAGGAATACATGATTTTGAGTTTACTTGTTGATCCCACGCGAATCCTGCTCATGCTCTGACATGTGTGCAGGTCGCACAAACAGACATTTTTGTCTTGGCCTTTCTTTCTCACAATTTTTGCTTTATTTCAAAGATCATGGCATTCATTATCTTTGTTTGCCACTGCATATTTGTATTTGTTATCTTTGTTTTTCAAAATATTTTACATTTATGTTTTTTTTCAACCTGTTTTACATATTTAGTTTTAGTTTATGCATTACAGTATGATTTATTCTACAATTAAAGTCTCTTTAAACTTTTAAAATAAAGTTAATAGCATTAATAATTTTAATATGTGCATTAACACGTGCGGAGGCACGGGTGCTGTACTAGTTCTTACTAAAAAAAGGTTTTAGTGGGCCCCTTCTGTGGATTCAATTTATCATTCTTCTGGCTGATTATACAGCATCAATTTGTGTACACTTGAACTCTCTTAGAATATATTTGAGCTTTTATATAATACATTGTTAAAATGGTAATCCATAATTAATTGTTCATCTCTATGATATAAAGGAAATTTTGATATAAATTTTATCTTTGTATTTGATATAATTGTTTATGAGGGATGTTAGACACACACTCTTATTTATTAAAATTTTTTGAAAGCCATCAAATCACAAGAAAGATTTCAGTAAAAAAGATGTGGGATCTAGAAAATTGTGATTTTCAATAAATTTCAACAAATAAAAGGGAGTATATTTGAACGAGTGTGTCAAATAATATTTTCCTAGCATTTTTCATTTTTTATTTTTTTTGTCAACTTATCTAGGTGACTCCTGAAGCCAAAAAGAGAGCAGCAGAAGCTAAGTCAAGAGGGGATGCGGCCTTTCATAGGAAAGACTATCATATGGCTATCGATTCTTATACGCAAGTAAGGTCTTCTGATCCCTCAATTGCCTCGTATGTTACTTATATTTATTGCACAAGTTATGACAACCCCTTCTCTTAGTTATAATTTGTGTGTCTCAATAATGCTTCTATGAACTTATACAGTGTCTAACGACACGAGCATGCTTATCTTATCTAGCGCTGGTTGCCAAAGAAAAATAAATGCTTATACTTCATTCTCTATGATGATCAAATTTTTTGTTCCGTTACTTTTTCTAAATGTGTTTACAGGCAATTGATCTGGATCCCACTGATGGAACTTTGCTATCCAATAGAAGTCTCTGCTGGATTAGGTTGGGCCAAGCTGAGCAGGCTTTAGCTGATGCAAAGGCCTGTAGAGCTTTAAGACCAGATTGGCCAAAAGCTTGTTTTAGGGAAGGTGCAGCTCTGCGTGTGTTGCAGGCATGATATTCAGAAAATTTTGCCCTTGTTAACAGCGGTATTTGTGATTGACATTTCTAAAACTATAATTGGCTATCCTTGTTGCAGAAATTTGATGAAGCTGCAAATGCTTTTTATGAGGGAGTAATGCTTGATCCTGAAAATAAGGAGCTTGTAAATGCGTTCAGGTTTGTATACTATTTTATTTATTAACACTTATTGGCATATTGACATTACACTATGCAAAAAGAATTATTATGATCAACATAGTTTTTATGTCATGGTTTGAGGCAAACATAATTAACTGAAACGTTCATTATACACATTTCAACGTAATTATGCACATGCATAGGAGAGTACTAGTGTGTTATGTCTTTTCACATTCATAGAAAAAAGGTAGAATCACCTGATAAAGGCCATGTTAGTGCCTTAAGCAGGAGGAAAGTGTACCTTACAAAACCATAACAGAAACTACTGCACCCTCGTCGAACAGTTGTGATTTCTACTCGAGTTTTAAGTGATTTATAGATGTAACTCACATTGTCGACCTAACATAGATAGTGGCCTTCGATCTTTAACAGGGAAGCTGTCGAGGCTGGGAAGAAATTTCATGGAACAGCCGAAAAGAATTCATAGTTTGGCCTTTGCTAATATACCAAATGGTGTACGTGTTTTATTTTGACGTGGCACGGTCGCACTGGAAGAGTCATCAGTTAGAAAGGTTATGCATATTTAAAATTTAGTGCAATATGAAAATGGCAATTCGGGCATATTGCATGTCAAATTTCTATCGCCAATTGCTAGTTTTGGTGATTTTGTATTATCTCAAACTACCGTAGGCTTAGTTTGTTCTAAAGTTCAGAAAAAAAATGATTTTGATAGAATTAATTTGGAAATTTCGAACGTAGTTAAGATGTGTGTTTAAAGATTTACGTCGAAACATTTTTTACGTTAGGGAGTGATGGATGATTTGTTTAAATACCTGAACAATCAGACGCAATTACAAGGATAAATGCTAGTCCTTGAAAGTGTAGCTGATTTTAATTTAAATTATACTATTTTCGGTCCTTTTTATATGGGCACCAGTGTCCTCATAATTAGTGTCTATTAACAAGATACGAGATACCTATAGAAACAATAACTATTATGTCAGTATCTTTACCAAATTAGAAAAAAATCTTGTTAAGCATTGTCTAAAAGATTATTGTTTAGTAATCGTAAAATCATTTATTGAAAATCATGGTGGATTGCATTAATGTTTTCAAATGAAAACATTTTTTGAAAACAACCTTCACAGCTTGGAAATGTTAAAAAACAGAAAACAGCTGACAAGGACCTTCATTGTCTTTTTTTTAAAGTGACTTCTGAATTATATGTTCTAAATTTTTTTCTAAAATACACTTTTTAGAATTTATGAAATACACTCCATTTTACAAAATAGGATAACATTTTCAAAATAAAATTTCTGGAATAAAATTTTTAAAACGTATAGAAGACATTTTGAAATAAGATTTCTAAATTAAATTTATTGAGATGTATATAATACTTCTTAGAATAAAATTTTTAAAAATGTATTACATAACAAGCTTTAAAAACAGATTTGTATTTTTTGCAATGTTTTTCTCTTCTATGATGGCGGTAGTTGTGGTTGGGGTGTAATGATGAAGAAGCAAATGGAAATTTGATCATTTCCTTTAATTGTGGGGTTGCAGGTTAAAAAGTGGGGTGCTGGAAGTAGTTTCCCTAATCCTAAAGACATGTTTTTTCGAAGCCTAAACAAGGTCACTAAACAAGGTCACTATTCCCTGTATGAACATATCCAAAATGGCCCTTGGCAAAATATACCACGTCTTGCCAGTAGGACCCTAATCAAGATCTTCAGTCTCAAATTCACTTTTGCGCCAGGGCATTCTAATTCATTAGGAGGTAATACCTCTTTAAAATTGTTTAGGCAATTTATCCTATCACTTCACTTTATACCTATAACGGCATACATCCTAATCACTGAACAATTCGAGCCTTTGTAAGTGTCATCACCTCTTTCACCGCAAGAGGAACTACTCGACCTTTGTCCACCTTGGATCAATAACCTCGTTCTAAAGAATTTTTAAACACTTGCAATATCAAACTCTTAGTGTGTTTAGTGGAGAGAATGGAAAAGAAATAATTTTAGAGAATGATGAGACCTATTGGATTGTTTATAATCTATTTTAAGTAATCTCTGTATTTATTTTCTCGTCTCTTCTTTATTTCTTTTCAATCAAACATCTTTAATTTCTGCTTTAGTTCTCGTTTATTTTCAATTTATCAACTTATTTTCATCCAAACTTTCTTATTAAACAAAACATTAGGTAGTGTTTGAGTGAGATGAAAGAGAAACGAACGAAAATGAATCTCATCCATTTAATTTTTTTATTTCTTGGAATTATCATGTTTCCAAAATAATTTTGTTTGAGGTGTAATATATATATTTCAAAGAAAAAATGAACTTTGATTTAAAAGAGTGATTTGGGTCCCAACCCAACCCAACTCATAATTGTCATTTACTAGAGCAACCTTAGGACTACCTAATTCCCTTGTATATACGGTACTAAAGCATATTTAGAGTAGCAGCATCAGACACGCAACAAAGAGAAACAAAACGGACAAGACAATACATTACATTATATAAAATGAACGAAGCATGGTAATACCAAATTACTCCTTTCAAATCCAGAACAGGTTTTTTATTTATTTGATTATTGTTATGAGAAGTAAAGCACACATAAGGTAATTACAGATAGTGCTTAGTCACCACAGTTGACAAAATCATAGTTAACGATAAGATGGCCTTGAGCATAGCCATTCCCATCCGTGTCTATCTTTTGGAATGGACTAATATCCAAGTCCAAGCCCCCGTTGGCGCACTGGTCCACAATTCTCACCGTTATCTGAGCATTTGTTCTCGTGTTCGTCACCTGCAATGCAACACCATCAATCAAATTACTTACAGATTTACATATATATGCCACAAAGCTTCAAAAGAGATGAAGAAATATACGTACCCTCAAGCACTTGCCACAAGCTTCTTGGCCTCGAGGGCCAGAGGGTCCACAGAAAGCTGTCCAAGGATATTTGCTGCGCCATGCGAAGGATTTGTCAGCATCCCAAGTGGAGCAAAAGGCACTCACTGCGCGTAAGTCCCAGTTGTTCTGCTCAGGCTGGTACAAATGATACGTGGCTCTCACGTTGCTCGCACTCTGAGCTGAGCCCAAAGCCACAACACAAAACACACACACCACAAACACAGATACTTTTCCCATTCTCCTTCTTCTTTGCATTGAATCGCTTCTCTTCTTCCACATTTATAGTGCCTCTCCAGGATCACAAAATTATGAAAATGCCCTTTCTTTGTTTGAAAAGTATGATGGAGATAATGCATGGGTTGCCTCACACGCTGGACACATAGCTTGTAGTGACGAACATTCTGCTTCTTCGGAGAAAGTTCAAAGTTTTGGACTAACAAATTGATGTTGTTGTTTGTCGAAAATTCTGGAAGCCACTGTGAAGAAAATAATGCATGAAAGGTCTCTTTGATTGGACAAACCATTATGGCAAAATATGTTAGGATTACTAATATTTATCATTATTTTATTTGTTAAGAATGAAAGTATGAGTGAGAGTTTCGCATTAATTAAAACTGAGAAATTTACAGATTCATTTTTGAAAGTCATCTCAGTTCTTTACTTGAGTTTAATTCAAATATTATTATTGTGAGATGTTTATGTTAAAAGAACCAACAAGTAATATAGAATCGATCGTTTGCATTCGAGATTAACATGATAAAGTATATCATTAATGATTGATAATATAAAAAAAATATTTTGTGCCTATCTTATTTAATTTAATACATATATTTGTAAAGTTGTGCAGCCACAAAAATGAATTGCTGACCAGTATGGTGTATAATTAACGTGCTTTAAAAGTTTGGGAAAAGATTATTCTCAATTTGACTAAAATTTGATTTCATCTTTTATTGAAAAAAAATGTTCTTTTTTCTCGAGTTAGTCATTAAGAAGGAAACGTAATGTTAATTTGTTTGGCTCCGAAAATTTCGCAACAAAACGCGGCCCAAACAAAATTCCACTTCTTCCATCATTTGATGGATCATGTTTATGAGGTGTGTCTGTAGAATTATTTATTATTGTCTTCATATTTTCTCTCTCGTTTTCTTTGCTCTTTGTGATCGGCAATTTTCTTCTCTTCGTTGAGGTAGCACCTTCTTCACTTAGGAAGGTTCCCATTTTCTCATGTCTCTGTCTCTCATTTCTGGCCTAGGTCAGTTCTCACTTCATCTCTCTGGTTCATAAAAAATTGTTCATTGTTTTATATAATGATTTGAAAGTAATTTTTTATAATGTTATTTGATGATATAATATCTAGTGGGTTTTTGTGAATTTAGCTAAATATGATAAAAGGGTAATAGGTTATGTACTTAGTAGGAGTGGTATAGAGTCTCAATCAAAATTAATATCTTGTGTTCTGTATTTTGATACTACTAATCTTGGAAGAATTAATTTTAAGTTATTTAATATAATAAAACTATTTAGTTTGGGGTATCTAGTTTAGCGTTATTTTTTCATATATATTGTTGCTTTATATACGAGAAACAAATTGTATTCTATGTTAATTTTGTGGTGTGAAAGACAATCAAAGTAAATTCCGCCAATTACAATGGTATAGCTAGAGATATTATTCAAATTTACAGTGTTTTTACCTTTTTGTTGAAATGTAATAATATTGAGTCTATTTAATCTAAGACAAGCTCTAATTTTAAAATTTTAGAAAGCTTGTATTTTAAGTGTTATTCTACCAAAAATTTTAGTAAATTTATGTGATATAATGTATTGAATGAATTTATTTATTTATTTTTTCTGGATTTAATATAAAAGTTATTTAATGTTTTCCTCCTATGATTACTCTTTTTTATATATAAAAACAAGAGGATTAAATACTATTAAGGGGTTACATTGAATTGTACCATTTGATCATTTGAAAGATTAATAAATTTAATAACTGTTAGGTTATTCATAAGATGTATATATTAGTGTGGTTGATTTTATATCATTGTTTTGATTTCGTATTGCCAGAAAACTAATGCAAAAATTCTGTTAAAATTTTGTGAAATATAAAAAAATAGTAATTAAGAACTATATACTAATCAAATGTATAAAAAAAAAACTTAAATAGGCTAGGATCACACTTAGAATGCGTAATTTGATCCCCAGTCACTACTAGAAAATCATTTATTACATGCATATTTGTATTAAAAAAATAGAATATTATTTAGTTTATAATATTAATACAAATCCAAATCTACAAAAATGATATTTCTATTTTTATTTTTGTTACAATCTAGCCTCCCTATGTTTTTTTTTTCAAATTATTTCTTAAAATAGTTTAACGAATTGTTTTTAAGTAAACTTTTTTCAGAAAATAAACCCTAAATCACATAACTGTTAGTTTTTACTACATAACCATATGTAATAAAATTCCACATAAATAAAACAAATAATAAATCGGGTAATAATTATTTTTTTTATCAGGTAAACAACAGAAATAAGTTTCCACGCTAGTGTTTTACTGTGTAGCTTTAAGAATAGTTGAGTGTCTTAAAAAAAATAAGATTATCTTATAAGTGAATAATAATATGAAACTAATATTTTTCTGATTAATTATCTTTCACACCCTTTCCATTTGACACTTGTTGTTATTTTTTTACTAAAATATTATATAAAGAGTTGCATTTTCCTCAAATCTAGAAAGATGTATTATTAAGAAAAGCATGGATCAACACTTCCTTATTCTCTGTTTCAAGACTAATTTCCTTCTCAAATATATATATATATATATATATATGAAGTTCTGAACTAGTCTCTGCGTCACTCACTGTGGCCGCCGCAATATTATGAGATTTATTAGCAAGCAGAGTCTGTGATTGTAAAAGAAAGTTGCATGAACTCTGCAGTGTGATATGATAGTGGAAGAAGATTCAGTAAGGAGCATGGAGGGCCAGGTTTAGCTCATTCCCACAATCCACAAACTCATAGTTAACAATCAGATGCCCACGTTGGTACCCTTGTCCGTTGGTGTCCAAACGGTTGAACACTCCCACGTCCAAATCCAACCCTCCATTGCTGCATTGATCAACAATCCTCACCGTTGCCTGCGCTCCGGTCCCGGTGTTCGTCACCTGCATCATCACAACACAATAAACCTTAAACCATCCAAAAAAGAGACAAAAACCTTAACCAACACTATCTTTAACTCAACAAAACTTTAAGACTTTTTGTTTTTAATCGATGTGGGACTAAACTAGCACGTAGATAGGTAACAAAATTCATAAAAATATGAGTAAATAAAATTTGTCATTACCCGGAGGCACTTTCCGCAGGAGTCTCTGCCGGTGGGTCCAACGGGGCCGCAGAAAGCTGTCCACCCATATTTGCTGCGCCAAGCGTAAGACTTGCCGGCGTCCCAAGTAGAGCAATAGGCACTGACGGCGTTCAAGTCCCACCCGTGTAGCTCTGGCTGGTAGTAATGATATGTGGCCCTGACATTCGACGCGCTTTGACCGCCACCGCCGCCCCAGCAGTTGCTCTGGCAGTTCTGAGAGGGCGAACAGTATTCTGCGGTGTCGCCGCACCACCCGTATTGGCTGCAGCATAGGTTGCCGGAACATCTACTCCCACCGGCTTGTCGACCGCATTGTTGGGCGGTGGCCGTGACAGTGACACACAACAATAAGACGATGACTAGAACAGGTTTTTCCATATCTCTCTCAATTTTTACATTGATTTGGCTTGCGCCCTGTTATTTATATAAATAATTGATAGAGAGATGCCATCTTTGTTCACTGTATGCGTTGCCCTTTACGACGCCACAGATGCGAATTCCACGTGACCCGGCGGCTATACTCTACACGTGCCTCTCTTTCAGGAATCAGAGAGATAAGGAGGCGGCTAAAGGATTTATCTTATTCTTATATTTTATATATGAAATTTGCTTTTTATTTTTAATATAGGAAAAATATTAATATATTTAACATTTTAATATAGGAAACCGGGAGAATAGTTTTAAATAGTTTATTTAATTAAAATCGTATTTTATTTTTACGATTTTAAATAGTTTTAATTTAAATTATGTAATAATGATACGATTTATTTAATATATATGCACAATTTATTTAAATTCAAAAAAAAATGATATCATTTTAAAAATTTTATAAAAAAATTATACTAATTTAAAAAATTTGTCTTTTCATTCTTTATAAAAGACTCTCATCAATACAGATTTTTAGATATCAATTAAACTAACACTTCGAAATTCACCGATCTTTTATCAAAAGTATTATTAAATAATTTTACTTTTTCTTACTGTTAGATATATTTATATTTGTTTCATTTTAAATATTAATTAAATATTTTTTTATGAAAAATGAAAAACGTATTGAAGCGGAAGAATTCAATATCAAAATATATTTCTGTTAATATCAAATATCAATATCAATTAGGAAATTTACATTAGAAAATATATATATATATATCAAAATAATGCATCAAATAAAAATCATTATATAAACAGTAAAAAAGTATATATAATTAAAATCTCCTTATATATTAAATATTTATTTCTTTTTTAAATGTTGAGAAGTAAAATATCATAATGATTTAAGTGAATTTGGTATATATATATATATATATATATATATATATATATATATATATATATATATATTAAACGAATTGTTTTTCAAATAAAACGAAAAAAAATACAAAATAATAAAAGATAAGTGTTTTAAATTATTTGTTTACGCGATGAAATTAATATATATAACAAAATTAAAAAATATAAAATTAAAAAAATACAGTTAAAGATAAAAAAAACAATTGACAAACTAAGTAAAACACTCAAATTTTTAATCTTAAATCCTAAATTATAAAGTTTAAAACCTTAATCTCTGTATCCTAAATTCTGTGATATCGGATTAACTCATTTCACTTTATTTTTTACAGGCTAACATGGATCGGGCCAAAGCAAACTTGATTAGCCCGTTATGTCAATCCTATACTATATCATGACTTATTTAATTATTCTCTTTAATTTATATCAGTAAAATACATTTAATTATTCTCTTTTTCCAGTCACACGGATTGAATTTTAATTTTGAAAACCTACCATAATAAATATATAAATTCACAATTGATTATATTAATTTAAGTTATTTATTTATTTATTTTTAATTGATGAGAAAAAAATCCCACTCTAAAATTATGACATTTTTTTACTATAATTATCCCCACATTCAGTAGTGGAAAATATGCCAATTGCATTTAATTACCTGCATGTCAAAATCAGTTAAGGTTGAAAATAATGGTTTGTCCCTTTAGGGATTGGTCAGTAGACCGCCCCACAAAAATGAAAAAATAAATTCAATTTTATAAAATTAATTCAAAATGATAAATTTAATCAAAATGTTTTAGTAAGTTAATCAGAATAAAAAAATTATTTTTATTAAAGAAATTTAGTTTATAAAATAAGTCAACGATATTAGCAAATATATTTTATTTTTTTAAAAACACCAAAAAGTTAAAAATTTAGTCGGGTTAACAAGTTTGGCTAAATAACCTAACAAATTAAATCACTGTCTTATCATTTTTTGTGATTGGGTAGAACCATCAGACTCAATTTATTTTTCAAGCATTAGGAGGTACGAAGCATTGACATGCAATATTGTTTTAAAAATTTGGTTTGATATTTAATTTTTTATTTAGATGTAGTTTACCAGTTATATTAGAAACCAAACTAAAATAAGGAATAGAAACTTATTTCAAAAGTTACACCAGTATTTAGTTGATAATAGCATGAGATTGTCTGCATAAATTAGCCTATTGTTGAATTTGATGCATTTTAATTTTGAGCGGAAAGGAATTTTATACCCAGTAAACTATTCTTACAAAACCTATTATATTCCTATTAAGATTTATTACTCTTTTTTTTAAGTAATAAAAAAATTTTTTTTTAGTAGTTATACTTAAAAGAGTTAACATTTTTTGTATCTTTGCACATAACAATTTTAATTTCTTTAATCTTGCATTAGAGAGTAAATAAATTTAAAATTATATTCATAAAAATAAAAATTATATAAAGAGGTGGATTTAAACGATAATAAATTGTAATTATGAAAACTAACTGAATAGTTAAAGAAAATTACATGCATTATGCCTTCTTAAATTATCCTTACATCATTTCTTTTTTTTTACCGATATATTTTCCTTTCGTGATATTCACTTTTATCTTATTTATTTTTATATTATTTTCTACATAAAATAACTTATTTATTTGGTTTTATTAATATTTTTCTTTCAAAAGTATAGGGAACTTATTTTCTAAAGTCTAAAAGGCTTGTCTTCCATACAATAAAAAAAAAATATAAATAAAATATATACCGTAAAAATAAAGGCTATAAAATAATCGACAGGTAGATCAGAACATTAACTATCCAAGATAAATCCAAAAAGCACTAGATTATCCTAAAAGCATATTTTATCCTTAAAATGACATAAAATCCATGTAGAAAAAAAAACATATTTTATTACCTAAAAAAGTTTCTTATTTCATAAACTTATATATGTAATATCCTCATTTTTATTAACGATTTACTTTTGATATATCTTTATTTCCACTAATATTTTTTTTTTTAAGTATCACACAAGAAAGTATCATGATGAGAATATGATACCTCGATTATGTATATAAAAGAGAAAAAGAAGCATCAATAGAAACAATTATGGGACTAAGCCAACCTATTTCTACTAATCATTTATAAAATTACGATTGCATAACTCAATTTGATGACAAGGTTAAGTGAGTTTCTTTAGCCTTAGTGACTTTGGAGGAAGTTTGATTTCAACGCATCTTCTTCAAACAGTATTGACATATTGGAGTAAATTTATGAAAGATGGTAAATAATATATTATGAACTGCATGACAACCCTAAAATGCTTTAAATTCTGTTTTAATTGTTCATAATGAAAACAAAACATATGGTTGATTTGAGGATGTACACATACACTATTGAGTGTTGTTACTTTCATATTTGGGCATTTGTGAATCATGTACTAACTTAAACATCATTAGTTATATACATAAGTTTATCATTAATATATTATTTTAAAAACTCCTTAATATTGTCAACATTTGTTTAAATAAGTAACATATTATGTTATAATATAATTGGTTATCCTAAGATGTTTGAGTTTTTACAAATAAGATAGACTCTTATATAATCACTTATTTTGTATTATAATTAATTGATAATTAATTATCTTAAAATATATATTATTATATGATAGATGTTGAAAATACCACTTGTCCATGTAATCAACTATTACTTGAAATAATTGATTTAATTGGTTTCATAACGAATTTTTGGATTTATTTAATAACAAAATGATTGATTATAATTTATAATAATATATTAACAAGAATGTTTATAGAACTCGAAGTTATGAAAATAAGTTTATATCATGTTTATCCTTTGGGATACTGTAGAGATATTGTAAAATTTAATATGAAATAAATCGTTCTTAATTTAATACCGACATTTTTCATGTTCAAGAACATTTATTTTATCAGCACCTCAATAAAGAAAATTTACTTCCACTTGATACAAAACTCACTTAAAATATTCATAATATATTAGTTAATGATTGGATGGTTAAAATCAAAATTACTTATAGAGATACTAATACTTAGTAATGTTTTCCTTGGAGCTAAAAGTAGTAATAATAATGGTAAATGTTTTTCTATTTTCTCAAACGAAAATATGAACATTGCCTTTCTTAACTTAACAAAATTCATCTAATCTTACATTTTATTTACATCAAAATATAAAGTAGTCTATTATATTGCAACTAATAATAGAAAACAGTACAAACCACAAAACTCCAGTTATATTAATTAACATTAAAAATTTACATTATTAGTTTAATTTGGACTTCTGAAATTTATAAATTAGAATTGTATATGATACATAAAACCAATTACTGTTTCATTTGAATTAAATTAAGCTAAAATTTAAATTAATGTGATTGATTTAATTTGAATTGGTGAGAAAACTTTGACACAATGTTTGCATTAATACACAACATTTATTTCTATATATAATACATCATGGTTGTCCTATGCTCTTAAAACGGACGGGTTTCCCCAATCCAGAATGACCCTTTACACTTTATTTCAACTCCTATGAACACTAACTTAAATCATCCAACAAAAATACAAAAATTATCATCTAAATTAGTTTATAAATTTAAATAACTTAACTATTATTAATTTTTATGTCAACTATTTTCTGGTTATTGTTTTTCTATAACTTTTTGTTTACGTGTGTTTTTATACAGGTTTTTTTTTTTTCTTTTATACCATTTTGCATATATTTTTTATATACCATTCCATGTTAATCACATTAACTCCATTTTATCCACCATTTTATCCACACACAGGTTCAACTTCACCCACAAGTAAAATTGAATTTATTGTTTGCACAACCACACATATCACATGAGTCCTGGACCCTTAATTTTAGTGTAATCGACCATTTGTCATTTTTTTCACCTCCTACCATGTAGTTAATTCTATTATTCTACATCTTTCCAATGCTCAGCAAGTCACTACAATATATTCTTGAAAATTTTCAAATTTCTGCATTTTTTCAACTTATAAATGTTTTTTTTATATTCCTTCATTCATTTTTAGTCTAATTTTTATATCTAAACCTATCTTTACCATATCATACAAAACTAATTTTTACTGTTGAAAATTATACAATACAATGTATGAGAACTCAGATAAAGATTGATTCAATTAATGTAAAATGAGTCTTATTCTAATTCAATTCTCAGCATGGACTCACATCTTACTCATTTTTACTATTCTGAAATATAACGTGGTATGCAATGTCACCTTTTTATTGAATGATTACAAGTTATACAAAATACATTATATTTCTTTTAATAACAATAAAAGTTTTATTTGCAAAACATGTCATTATGCCGAAAAAGATTTTTTTTTTTTCAATAATTCTCATACTTTACAATCTTTTGCACTTTTACAGATACAAGGAAAACATACTGCACACCTTCCATACAGTCATTTGGTATTTTCTCGTAACAGTAGCCAAAACGAGGAGAAGATAAATGGCAACGTGTTCATTTATTTCGCAAGAAAAGAAAAAAAGGTATAGATATTACATTCATCTACATTCCCCATATGCATATTACAGTTTAAAATTTAAAGTTTAAATGCATTCTATTAGCTGGAATAATCAATATTCAATTGAAAGAGTTTGAGCTTCTGAGTGAAATTAATAAATTTAAGGTTTTGGAATTGAGTAGGAGACAGTGAAGGAAGGGCAGAGGAAAGAAAGTGGAAACATGAGCAATAAATAGTGGAGCCCTTAACCAAAGGCTGTTGCACCAATCACATGATCCAATCTGGCCCACCTTATCACTTCCTTCATGGATCTTCTGCACTGCTTCCTCAACCAACCAGATCCATCACACAAACAAATAAATTATTAATATCGTAGTTAATTCATACGTGTATACGTACGTACAACTGTAAACGTGTACACTGTTCTTATTAGACATGCACACCAACGATAAACATTGTAGTGTTTTGTTGTACTAGAAGCAAATCGGGCCCATATAGACATACTCCATTATTTCTTGTCCCTGATTTCCAACTGTTTTCTCATATATATATAAAATACACAATACATATACAAGAAAATTATTTCTAAAAAATGGTACCGACACATTATACATAATAACTTGCCTCCTATATTAATTAGACCACCCCTTGCTCCAGAAATCAATTCATTGGCATCAATGCTTCGAGCAACAGAGCAGATTGTTGTGGAACATGGAATTAATGTACAGAGTTAAAACTCTAGCTTCTGTTCCTGCACTTTTCCACTGCTCTCGGTGCTGTCAATTCAATAATTATAAATTAATTACTTGATTAAGATAAGATAAGATCTTTTCTGGTTGATTTGAAAGTTGACTAAGATAACTCACCTAGCCCGATTGCCTCAGATCCTTTCATTATACGCAGGCGCTTGCAGGATTCCACGAACATTCTGAGAAATTAATGATGTTGGATTAATCTAAATAGAGGATAAAATAATGAGAAATGTAGAACAGATGAAGAGTAGACTCACTCCCAGGGTACGTCACCCACGAGCATCCAATCTCCGTCTTTGTCTTCATAGGTTGGAACATAATCAGAGCCGTTGAGAAAATCAATCAACTTGGTCTCGTTCATGAAGTCTTTCATCATGCCTTGGGATTCACACTTGTCAATGGTGAACGAACTGAACATTTTTGCCAGTGAATCCGACAGCTCTTGATAGCTCTTGTACACCTTCAAATCTACCTTACGTAGATAGGGAGCACCGTCCATGCTCACCTTAACAAAAGCTGCTCCCAGGTTCCCATGGTTGCTGCTACTTGTGCCACCTTTTACCCCCTCTTTGCTGTTACCCTTCTGAACATTGTTAACTATGTTCTTTCGGAATGACCTCACTGGTGGCCAACCCACCACTTGTGCCCTGAAAATTCACCACAATAATAAACTACATCAACAAAGTACCATGCATGTATCGTAACTAATCTGCAAGCTGAACTAATTTGACGGTCAAGGCACGGAAATAATTGTGAAGAGGCGTGTGGTTTGAGACTTGGAATTCCCTTTGGTTTTAATTTAATAAAAAAAGTTGTGGCTAAGTTGAGGCATATAATAATTGCTTGTGTTGGGCACATGCTTTTGGAATTAATATTAATGTTAGGCGATGGGACAGGGGCGTGGACTATCCTTTTCCTTTTTGGCCTTTGCTGGTTTGAGTGAGAAATTGTTGGGTAGTTGAGAAAAGGTAAGATTCCATGTGTCCTGTCCTTTTCCTCTGTCTACCCGACAACGAACCATGCCATCCGCAAAAGCAATCCACACCCTCTTCTCCTCCATCACTCCTTACTTTTTCTTGCTTAAGATCTCCACGACACTTTCCCTTTCCTCCAACTCATCTCACTAACCTAATTACTTTCACACTCTCCTTTTTACTTTCTTACTTTCTACCAAAAACCAAACCACAAACAAAATCATCCTTACGCATCATACTCATCCATGCCCAATAGAATATAATATAAACATCAACTTCTGATCTGTCTATAATTATTAATTAACTTGTACCAAATTTGAAAGCAGCCTATGTTATATTTTAAAATCAAGACTTTCATCAGCTAAACTAAAAGGGATGTTAAACCAGAAACAATCCTAACCCCCTATGATTTTCCTTGGTAATTCTAAACAAGTATAAGTTACCACCTCATATAGCAAGTTCCATCATAGAGTTAGGTAGTAACACCACTTTTTCATTATCTGTCTTACCAGTATTATTATCCATCACTGCCAAACGAAACGGCCTTTTGTATCATTATTTTCCACATGCATTAATTAAACACAAGCATACTATAATAAAAGCAGCAACAAAAAGGAAAAATCGTTATATAACGTGAGGAATCATTCCCATGTAATAATTATTATTTTAATTCAGATAAAGAAACCTAAGAGCATGTGACATGAAAACTGTGATTGAGTTCATGTTGTTTCAGACCATACAATTATTTTTCATGAAATAGGTAAAGTAAGTGTTTAAATGAAGGATTGAAAAGGAAGGAGGAGAAAGAAACTAACTTTGCAGGTGGCTTTGCTGGGTCCTTAACAGGAGGAGAAGAAGAAGGTGTGGTAATGTTAGCAGCAGCAGAAGCGTTGTTCTCTTTGTCAGAAGAGGGTGAGGCGGAGACATTGTTTGAGGTTGAGGAAAGGTTAAGCTTCAAATCCACGCTAGCACTGCTTGTATCGGAAAACCCTCTCTTCCCGGTAAAGGAAGCGTTTCTGATGAGCGTGGACTCGCCGTCGTTTGCACTCAGCGGCAGCCCGAGTCGCAACTCGGTTTCTTCAAAATCGATCATCTTGTACTTGTCACGCTCTGCCTCCATAGCACTAGTCATCAATCAGCTAATTAATTAATTATATAATTAATTAATTGGGTATTAAACAGGGCACGAACAACCTCGGGAATTCAGAGTCAGTTGATGTCGGAACAGAGGTGCGTTTGATTGGGTTTCAGAAACCTAAATACTATGTCTGATGTGTGAGTGGGAAGGAGAATTGGAAGAAAGAGGGAGTGTGTGGAATAAGGTTTTGGTGATATATGTTGAGAGTGTGGTGTGCTGCAGCGACATCGGACGGTGGATATGATCCCACGTGTCATAGATTCTGATGGTTGGATTTTCCGCTGGTTGTCGGGTGATGACGTCATGGATGATGTCATAAAAATGGGAATAATTGAGTTTGGTTTAGGGTTGCCTTTCGTTTTTTTTTCCAGGCTCCACACACACACCAATTATTAATTCTATTTTGCTAAACATGGTAAAGCACAAAAATATTTGGTGAAAACATAATAAAACATTGGTTCAATCACTTCCAATAAGTGTCACCACCACACACTAAAAATGGGAGAAACAAAGAAAAAGAGGAATGGGAGATGGAGCTTCACTGAAGAAGAAAAGAAAAAAGAGAGAGGGAGGTAAAAAAGTTGTTTGTGTCAAAAGAAAGATAAAGAAAAATTCACGAAGTGGCTTGAATATCACTTAATAGCATTAGTTATAGCAAATACAGTAATACCTTTTGTTTACTTTTGAATTAAGGAAAAAAAAAAAAAGCTTGGGAGAAAGTGAGAAATAAGCAAAAGCATTAAAGCGATGATCAAACAGTGATTTATAGTTAAAAATAATTTTTTATTTTTTAATTATTTGATGTAAATGACCTAGCTATTGCTTACTATTAAAATATTTTCTCAAAGCTTATAAAATAGATGTTTTTCAGAATGACCAGATCTACTTACCCATTAATACTTTTTAAAAACATCAGCTTACTGACGGACAAATCGTGTCTAATTACGACATATTTACGTCTATCACTTTGGCTTGTTGTTAATTCAATTTTCTTTTGTAATATATTTTAAATTATCCAAAAGTTTGAATTTCAGTTGTATGCATGTTAATATTTAAAAAAAAATTTGTTGTTCTTAATAATATATGTAAACACGACTATGCTCTATAGAAAATAGAATTAGTGTTGGTAGAACTAAAGAGTTTTACTTTTATGAGTTCTTAAATAATGATTTGATTACTAATTTTTATCAAAAAATAAAATTTTAATTTTAATTATAAAGTTTAAGTTACGTATGTTTGGATTTTAACTCTATTGAGATAGTATCACTAGTAGAAAAATAGTCTTTATTGTCGTGTTTCAAACTAAAGTTGACCCAAAAGATGTTGAAAATAACGTCAGTTAAACAATCAACATAGTGAAGATCATCACCACGTCGGTTAAGACCAGGAAACCAACGTGGTGCTTCACTCTATGACGTCGGTTGGAAGCTCCACAACCGATGTTATAGGGTTGTTTTTTAAAAAAAATCAGAAAATAAAATTCAAAAATTTCCAAAATCATTTTGATAAATCTCCAATAAATACAAACAACAACCACAACAATTTTCATAACTTTTTGACAAGTATAAATAGATGGAATAGTGGGCTAAAATCTAAAAAATTGAAAAAATAATAATAAAAAGATAGGGTAAACGATAGAATTTTGGAAAAAAGATTGTCAAATCCTCTCTGGGGATGGCCGAGGAGCTTCATTACGTAATTTCAAGAAACTTTCATTTTTTGAGCATCTTAATCCGAGTTTTCTATCAAAAGTTATGACCATTTGAAGTTTTTCCGTCCAAAAAAGTTTGAAACCCTAAATCCATGATACATACATCCAGAAAGTATTCCAAGCATACAAAGATAAGAAAACATACCTCTTGCAAATAATGTGAACAAAACCAGTGAACGGAAATCAACCCAAACGAAATCTATCAAAACAAAAAAATGCAAAAATGGAGTGAATGAAACCACAAAAGACAATGAGAGATGGGGGAGAACAACACGCGAGGGAGGAGAACACCGTGTACCAGTGAAAATATGAGCAAGAAAGCGAGACAAAATGTAAGAGAGAATACGTGAGAGAGAAAAAGGCAATGTGAGCGAAGAGATAAACTTTGAAGCAAAAGCGCGCACAAGAGTGAAAATGAGTGAGGGAGGCAAAGTGTAAAAGTAAAAACAGTGAAGGTTGAAACACCATGTCGGTTATGGGCTTCTAACCGACGTGGTGCATAGCCTGAAATCCCCAATTTTAATTATGATGGCCCACCACATCAATTAGAAGCCCAGAACTGATGTGGTACAAACCCTAATTTCACTCAGCTTTTTCCTCAATTTACTCAGCGTGACCATGACGTCGCTTGGAGTCCCATAACTGACGTGGTTGGACATACCACGTCGGTTTGTAGCTCTTAACCGACGTGGTGCTCTCCAGCCATTTGAAAATTTTTAAATTTTAAATTTTTATTTTTTTGCTGATATATCAATTACAGTTGTTTTGTTTAACCGACGTTGTGTACATATCACAACTTCAGTTTTGGTCTAACCGACGTTATGAATGTTGATTTATTTAAAAAATGTCATCGTGTTTTTGACAATGTCGATTTTTGATTTAACCGACATTATATTGACGACGTAGAAGTTCTTTTTTTCTGCTAGTATATTATTAAAGTTTATCATAATATTTAATTATTTATTTTAAAATTCGCTATCATGATTTTTTTTTAAATCTTAAATAAATATATAAAAAAATATACATTTAAATTTCCTGTAAGGTAGAATCATTTGGACTGAAATATCTCTTAACCTGTTAATATTATTTTCATTTTTTACTCGTAAAAAAATATATAAAATTATTGAAAATATCGGAACCTATGCAAATGACAATTATGCATAATCCATATCTTAGAACTCTTTCTGTAATCAAACAAAATTTATTCACTTCTAAAGTTAATTAAATACTGAATTTAAACAATTACTACGAGCTCTTAAAATTGACTATTGTAGATGTAATCAAAATAATACAATAATTAAATAAATAAATCCTTCAAATAAATAATAAAAAACAAGAATTATGAACGTCAATTAAAGATCTTAACTGTAACCATAAAAAGAAACAATCAATTGTAAATAGAGGTCTTCAAACTCACGTTCTAACGTGAAAAGGTTCCCAAAACTCTTAAGCCGAAATAATTTATAACATAAATATGAACACATTTAACTAGACCAAATAAACTGTGATGATGGTAAGTGTATCGTAACAGGATTATTCCGATTTTATATTTTTAATAAGAATTATATTAATCGCTATCATATTCTTTACAAACATTATATTAAGGGTTGCATATATAGCCTAATATGATATAGGTATGTTTGAGTCTTTAAATAGGTGATTAATAACCAATAACCAAAATGTAACAGTTAATCATTTTATTAGTATATAATTATAGGGTTTTCATTTTTAGATTTGACATGTGTATCCTCACACAAAGTAATGTAATAAAAAAAAAAAATAAGTGATGAATATTGTAATGGAAGATTCTGTAGAAGAAAGAAAAGGAGGGAGGGATAAGGGTTAAGTAAAAATATAATATATATTGTGTGGTATTAAATCTTTTTCAATCTTTTATCATACTTATCCTTTCTCCACTTTGCGTGGCCGCCATCTAAAGCGGTCCCCTAGGGAGGGTCCAACCACTGTTCTTGTCAAAAGCTTCACTGTTCCCAGCCATGCTTCCAAACACCATTACTTTAATACCCATTCACCAATCCACCTTCAACCCTAGTATCAACATTCAATAATTACTACACCACCTACAGTGCCAAAGTCTTCACTTTTTATTTGCTTCTATCATTTCAATCAAATACTACTTCTGGGAGTGCGACTTTATGCATATCTTGTTTCTCCCCATAATTATTCACGTGAATAAATGTATGCCCTTATGATATTTAATTAGGTAAAATTCTCTCTAAGATAATGATCATGACTTTGGGAGGATTTCATCATGAAACACAAAGTAAATCTTATCTAAATCGCAATTGGGTTTTACCAAAATTAAATATTTTGTTCTGTAAGTAGTAATGCTCACTTTACACAGTTAAGAACTGACTTACAATATATCTCAAGTAACAGAGAGAGAGCTAAAAAAATGAAACAGATAATTGATAAGACTTGAGTTGCAGCTGATAGTGACTGGTGACACCACATGGTTCACAAGTTCACAATTGGAACCAGAGCATACCTTGCTGGACAGTGTTCTGCATATTGAACATTTGAAATAGCCTATTTTTGTTCGATAAAAGCAAAGAAGGAAACTACATACACTGTTAATTGATCATGTTTTAAGAATTTTCATTTTCAGCATGGTAGATCTGCAAGGTTTGGGGGCGAAACACAATGCTCTCACTCAGATGTTGCTTTCCTTCCTTTCCTTGTTTGTCCTTAACTTTCTTTTGCATGCATTCAAAAAAAGTTAACCTAAATGATGTGAAAATAGCTATGTCTCTCAAAATGACAAATGACACAATAGTGATTTTCTCTAAAATCTTCTCAATTTAACATTAAACAATTAATTAATTCATTAATCAACTCGAAGCCATTTGAAATATATAAATTTATTTAGTTTTATTTTATATTTCTCTTTAAAATTCTCTAATTTTCAATATTTTTGTTTATAGTCAGTTTAGTTCTAAGTTTAGTGAAAGGTCCTTACAAGTATTCCAAGATTCAAGTTAGTTAATTATCTAAGTATTATAGCGTAGTTTAGATTAGAATTCCAAAACTCAAGTTAGTTAATTATTCAAGTATTATAGCGTAGTTTGGATTGAAATAGCATTATGTTATATTTTTTATTCACCTTTTTATTTATAGGATTCTGAATAGGTTTTTGGATGTGTGGACCAGACACTTAAACTGTTGAAGACTTTTAATTTACTGCGTGTTTTATATCTATTTTGTTAGTAAGGTGTGAGCTGAGCAGGAAAGTTATTTTTTTTATATATGTTAAGATCTTGGTCAGCTTTTGAGACTAAAGTATTCAATTATTATCATGGATAATCAGTAGGTCGGCCTTACATAACAATTATAGATTGAATTAATCGGTCAATCATTTTTATAATAAGTCTGATAATTAAATATGAGTGTAATTATTGAAAAGTGGCCATAGTTTTTTTATTCATGGAGTATAATTTTATATCACAATATTCAAAATAAATAAAATTTTTCTATTCCTATAAATTGTATTGTATTTTTGTTTGTACTCAGTTTAGTTCTAAGTTTAGTGAAAGGTCCTTACAATTATTCCAAGACCCAAGTTAGTTAATTATCCAAGTATTATAGCCTACTTTGAATTAGAATTCCAAGACTCAAGTTATATTTTTGATTCATCTTCTTATTTATAGGATTCTGAATAGGTTTTTGGATGTGTGGACCAGACACTTAAATTGTTAAAGATCTTTAATTTGTTGTGTGCTCTATATCTGTTTTGTTAGTAACGTGTGAGCTGAGCAAAAAAGTTGTTTGTATATATGTTAAGATCTTGGTCAGCTTTTGAGACTAAACTATTTAGTTATTATCATGGATAATCAGTACGTGGGTCTTACATAGTAATTATAGATTAAATTAATCGATCGATTATTTTTATAATAAGTATGATAATTAAAAATAAGTTTAATAATTGAATATGAGTGTAATTATTAAAAAGTGGCCATAGTTTTTTATTCATAAAATATAATTTTATATCACAATTTTCAAAATAAATTAAATTTTTCTATTCCTATAAATTATATTGTATGTATGATCATTTCATTATAAAAAAGTTGTATCACTATATATCATATTACATCTTAATACGACTTTAATATAATGCAATAAAAAAAAAGGTCGTGTCAAGTTAGGACAAAATCATACCACTTTAATAAGACTTACCTATTTTTACAATAAAAAAAAATCATCTTAAAGTACAAAATTGTACCATATTCGGAAAAATACCGGTGGCCATGCCCTTAAAACGAGGGCCATAGCATATAAATGCTACAACTTACGAAATCAAATGCAGATGCATGCATTGCACCAACCAAAACCCTAAGGGACCAATAAGACAGTTACTGTAAGCGTGGAAAAGTGGAGGTGTGAGGAAGAGCAGCCAAGAAACAAGAAGAGAGAAAATGACACGAACGATGATGATGATGATGCAGTTACTGGAAGCAGAAGCAGGTAGGAGAGTGAGGCCCAAACCCAATGGGCTGTCAAGCCCCCTCGTGTGTTCATGGCATGGGCCCATCTACAACATCCCTATCTGTCTTCTCAATATCCCAGGCCCCACACCTCTGCATTCAATTCAATTTTCAGACTCCTTTATCCCACCACACGTGTGCCATTTATGACCTGATGTTGATTTTTTGTACTCTGTTCTTCCTTTTATCTGCCTTCTTCTGATTCATTTCCTTATCCATGTTAAAATACTGTATTTTAATTTATCCATTTTCAATCTCTTTACTAGTCCTTCATACACAAATCAATTACAGATAATCAACACACTTTCATAATAAATTATAAATATATTATAATTCTGTTGTTATTTTACTAAAATAGATCAATTTTAAATTTTTTTAGAGATGTAAGTAAATTGTGTTTGAAAATACAACGTTTTTTTTTTATTTTTTATTTTGAAGTTGTACTTATAAAAAATTTAATTGTGATAAAATTTTGAAAATAGAAATCGTCTCTTAATTTTTTTATATTTTTAGAAAAATCACATGATTTTAATTTTTTTTATAATTATACTCCTAAGCACGACTTTGATAACTTTTATATTCTTTTACGAAGTCGTGTGTTGAAGCATAGTCTTAGGTTAATTGTATTTTTTAAAATTCTTTTAAAGATTGTGTTATGAAGATCTTTTGAAACTTTTTAAAAATAACGTATTTTGCAAATTTTTAAAAAAATTTAATCGATGCTTTTTGTTTTAATAACTGTTTTTTTTTCATTTTTTAAAACATTTTTATTATTTTAAAAAAATGAGTATATTGATTTTAATTTTAAATTAATATTTGTATTTAACTTAATTTGTGAAATTAAAAATAATAAGATTGTGGTACAAAACAAATAAAAATGCTAAACACTTGTACAGAAGAAGAAAAACATTAAAATGATAATTAATTTTGAACATTGATATTTAAGGTAACAAAAAGAAGTATTTATTATTCTTTGAAAACTTACATCACAAGTTGGTTTTCTATATTTTCGCTATTATGGCTCATCTCGAGTACCAATTTTGAGTTCAGACATTATTATTGTTTTTATTTTTGTTTTTTTCGTCTTCATTTCCATAATGGAAAAATATTGTGAGTTTATGACCATACGTGGGTGACATTAGATGTTAATGGTGATGTTATTACAGCAGTTATAAAGATATTTGATAACTAAAACTAAATTTGGTTGAGAAAAAAATATAATGTATGTGTAAGAAACTTGTTAATGTAAAGACAATGCATACATGTTGTAATGATGATTCACATTATTGTGTTAATTGAAAAATATATTGATCTATGTATTGTTGTGAATGTTGGAAGAATAACGTATTGATAAAAAAAGGTAGATTGTGATTGAAGTTACTCTGTCTATTAATTGTAAATTAAAAGACATGATTATATATATTTGAAATAAAACTTAGATGATTGGTTGTCTGATTGCTAGTTGCAGCATCATGTCCAACTTTTTTTATTTAAATTATTTATATAATTTTTGTTAAAATTAGTGGTCTATTTATTATTTTTATTTCCTAAATTACATTGAATTAACAATGTTAATTTAACGAATTAACAACATTTGCATAAAAAAAACAAGTGCTTACAAATTAGCTACAAATACTAATTTATAATTAAAATCAATATGTCTATTTTCAATTTTTCAAAAAAAAACAGTAAATTTTTTAAACAAAAAATGGTTTTTAAATTCTTTTAAAAAATACAACTAACCGAAACCTCAGCACGCGATTTCATAATATATATATATATATATATTGTGTTATAACGGAAAATGACGAGTACAAACTCTTTGTATAAATATATTTTAAACTTAATTTAAATACTGTGATGTATTTTATTTATACATTCGTGTACATTTAAAAATTGAAAACCTGGTATTTTACTTTAATTTTTAGTATTATAAATCTATAATATGATTTGTATCAGCTTATGTATTATTTAATTAATATTACTATTTTATTAATATCAATTTAATTACTAGTCAACATTAAATTACTGCCTTATCTAGTTCAATGATTTAAAAACATTGGGATATACAATCTTGATCTGTCTTTAATTACACCTACGGGGATAAAAGAGGAAATCTACAAAACTCTTTTTTGTGTTTTGGAAACCTTTAACTGTTCAAAAACTTGTAAGCCGCCCACATACAAAACATGGGCCAGTTAGAGGCCCAACACGTCGTTTAAGATTTGATTAAATGTGGGCTATTGTAAGAGGACAAAACCGGGAGAAATTATTCCTCCACTTCCATACCCTCTTCTTACACTCTCATAAAAATAATTTAATTATCAAAGTACCTATATTAAAATAATCAAAATGATTTTGAGGTGTTATTCAGTTTGTTATTTGCAAAATGATAACTTAATAGTGCTTCATCTAATTTATATTTAAAATAAAAATTAATCGGATGGAATGTCATTCGGTTGTCAAACTCCTCAATCAGTCAAAGTCACTGCTAATAAATATCGGCTTATCTATGACTTATTTTAAGCTTTAATTTGAAATTTGAATGATGGACAACAGATAAAAGTTATGAAGGTGAATGAGATAGAGGACAATAGTAACTTTTCTAATTTTAAAGTAAAGGTATATATATATAATTTCATATTTTCATGTACAAAAGAAGATATGGGGTGGAGGAAGAATTCATCCAAAACCCAAAAGTAATTGATAACATACTTCTCTTCTTTCATCCAATCCATTGCGTTAGTTTGTGATTTGATAAAGCATATATATTTTTAGGTTTAACTGACTAATACACTGAATTCATTAATACAAATATTGACATTAAATATAACGTTAGATTTTATTTTAAAAGTTTGAAGAGATTTTAGAAATAAATAAAAGTATTTCAGAAACATTGGAGAAAGTGTCTTAAATTATGTAAGACATTATTATATAAAGTGATACAGTTCTAAAGTAATACTATATAGAGAATAATTTGCTCGAAAGAAAATGAAAAATACAATTTGATATTACATTTGAGATTAGTAAAAGAATTTGTTAAAAAAAATAAAAATCTCTCATTCCATCTCAACTTTAATTAGTATGCCTTATCAAAGTAAAATACATATTTTTCTTCGTCGGCATCAAAGTAAAATACATATGAAAAATTAAAATAGAAACCTCATAATTACATAATTAATTAATTTATAATTTAACAAGTTATTGATAAAATTACAATGTTTCATGTTTTTCTTGGTTGATACTAGATATGACATTAAATATAATTTGTATACAATGTATTTTCATGATAGATTGTTTTACACATAAGAGAAGAGATTGATATTCATTTTATATGTTAAATTAAATAGATGTAGATAATTAATGGCGGAGTAACATAAATAATATTTTTCAACAGTTTAATATGTTTATCTAAGATATTATAAGTTGATATTCCTTCATTATGTGTTGAATTATGTATAATATACATATTTAAGGTCTACACTATTGTTTTGTCATGCCATGTCGTGTCAGTATAAAGTTATTCTCTTTTAGTAGACTGCATATAGAAATGAATTAGTTATAGAGGATAATTTTATTGTCAATATTTGAAATAAGGTAAAAATAATATTTATGAATTTAAACTATTTGTTTAGGGTTTAAGATTTATTTTATCAAAAGTACGTAGTTGTTATGAAAAAGTGAAAAAAAAAAAATTATATGTAAACATAGAATTTGCATTTGGAAAGAAAAGTTGTCTAACATATTGAATGTGGATTCTTACTGTTAAGATTTAGAAAACCTCCTTAAATTTGTATTTAAATGTTTCCGTTATTTGTAAAGTATTAAAATCTTTAATCTTTCTCTGTTATGCATTTTAGAAAATGCTAACTAGAATTGGTAAGGACTAAATATACATATTGACAAATATAAATCAATACTTTATAACGATTTATTAAGATATACTAATTGTCATAACACATGAAACCATCATATATATTAAAAATGGTCTTCTAAGGTTGGAAGGGTAAAGTGATTTAAAAGGTGAGAGTGACATTTGAGAAATATAAACAGTGAAACAAATGCTAACATCTGGAAAACAGTATGTGAGAGAAGTGATGATAAATAGTATATTTTTAATGTGTTTTATATGGACATGTTGCTACTATTCTTTCCATAAAATAACTAAAAGGTATTATCAAATACACTATAAATTGTTAAATAAGAATTTTAGGAAAATGTACCTTTGTGAATGAGGTTATAGTTTCATACAAATGAAAACATGAAAGTAACTCTTGAAGTGCACACTGGTTGGATTAGATACGCTAATAGAAAGAAGTGAATTATTTTCCAATATTTTTTATTTGTTTGCAGTTCTTCTGCTACAACAATCACATCCAAACCACATCGGTAGAAAAAATAATAATTATTGCATAGGTAACAATTAATATTGTATAAACAAAAAAGTGATGATACTTTAAAGATAGAAATTTTACAGAATTAGCGTAAAGAGTACAAATTTTAGGCAGGGTTAGTGTATTATGATAACGACAACTACCAAAGTTTGTTTTATTATAAATAAACATTGGAAGTTGGATTTTATATTTTACAAAAATTTTCAACTTCTATTTTTAATTTTCTCTTCATAATGTTACTATCTAATTTTTAAATATTTGTTGTTTGATCAATTTTGACATAATTTTGATCTCTTGGTTTTTAATTATTCATATTTTTATTCAATTTTTTATTTAATTATCTATTTTTTTCACTTGAACATATCATAACAATACCGAAGAAAAATGCATTATCCTCCTTCTTTGTATATAGAATTGAAAGGGTAGCAATTACAATAGCTTTTTACAAAATATAAGTTGAGAGTGATTTAGTATATTTTTAAAATTAAAAACTAAATATATGATTATACACAATGAAGAAAAAAAGTATACAAAAATAGATTTAGAAATCAAAACTACAAGTAATTTAAAAATAAATTTGTAGAAAAAAATCAGGGATCAAATACAAAATTTGACATCACATTGTTTTCATCACTTTATAGGGTCTATAAAGTAATAATTGAAAATTTTCATGTCATTAGTTTTTCATTATATTTTCTTATTAAATTTGTATCTATTATTTGTTGACCGAGTTACTTATAATAATATTACATATGCTTATTAAATTTTAAATCACAAGCAACTAATTTGTAATTTTCTTGCATGACTTTTTAAATGTCTATAATTAATTTTTATATTTAAATTTTTTTATTTTCACAACAGTTAAGAGTTACCACTTAAATCGGTGGAGGATATGGTGAGGTTTATTTATAATTTATTGATAAAAAAAATTATGGTATTTTTTTTTCCGCCTTTTTAAGCTATCATAACTTGACTGTACTAAGCAAGTTAAATTGTAAAATTTGTTTATCTATATCGCATTGGTAATTTTCGCACTTTATAGAACTGACACGGTAATAATTGGAAATTTTCATGTCATTAGTTCTTTATTACATAAAAAAATTACATTTTTATGTATTATTTGTTGACTGGGTTAGCTATAACCATATTGCATATGCTTGTTAAATTTTAAATCACAAACAACCAATTTGTAATTTTCTTGCATAACTTTTTAAATGTCTATATTTAAAATTTTATATTTTCACAACAATTAAGAGTTATCACTTAAGATGGGTGGAGGGTATAGTGAGGTTTATTTATAATCTATTGATAAAAAAAATTTATGATATTTTTTCTTTATATTTTTTTTCACACTTTTAAGTTACGTGAAACTTGACTATACTAAACAAGTTAAATTGTAAAAATTGTCTATTTTAATCCCATTCTTATTTTATAGAGCCCACACAGTAATAATTGGAATTTTCCATGTCATTAGTTCTCTGTTACTTTTATTTATTAAATTTTTATCTATTGTTTTATTAAATTTTAAATCATAAACAACCAATTTGTAATTTTATTACATGACTTTTTAAATGTCTATAATTAATGCCTATATTTTTTATTTTCACAACAATTAAGAGTTATAACTTAACATCCTTTAAGGGTATAGTGAGGTTTATTTATAATCTATTGATAAGAAAATTATGGTATTTTTTCTTTATATTTTTTCCGCTCTCTTTTTAAGTTACCAGAACTTAACTATACTAAGCAAGTTAAATTGTGAAATTTGTCTATATTTATCATATTTGAAATTTCCACACTTTATGGAGCCCACACAGCAATAATTGAAAATTTTCATGTCATTAGTTATCTATTATATATTTTTTATTAAGTTTTTATCTATTATTTGTTGACTGAGTTAGTTATAAAAATATTGCATATGTTTATTAAATTTTAAATCACAAACAACCAATTTGTAATTTTTTTCATGACTTTAATTAATATCTATATTTATTCATTTTTTCATAATAATTATGGGTTATGACTTAACATCAGTGGAGGATACTACAACTGAGATTTATTTACAATCTGCTGATAAAAAAAAATTATGATATTTTCTTTTTCTATATTTTTTTTTCACACTTTTAAATTACCAGAACTTAACTATACTAAACAATTTAAATTATGAAATTTGTCTGTCTTCGTCACATTGAAACAGGTTACAAAGATGGGACTTTAAATTTTGATAAACATTTTAAGTGACAACTTTTGAGTTTACTCCGAGAACTCTTGAGAAATAAATTTACACCTATTTTATTTCACAAAGTTTCTGTAAAGTTTTAAATCCTCAAAATAAATTTTATTCAATCCATTTTTTCATAGATTAACTTTTGTAGACAAGAGCAAAATATATTATCTTTGTATCATCATTCTTATTTCTATGATAATATAAATTTTGGTTCTTCAGCTCAAAGTAATGTATTAGGTTGCGATCAAGAATAATCGTTAATTTTTTCCAAAGCACATGATTATTTATATATATATTTTTTTAAATTTGGAACTAAATAAAATAGTTTTTGGCAAAAAAAAAAATGATTCCGAAATGATTGATGATTGGAGAAATAGGAAGAGCGAGGGAAATATAAATAGAATGAAAGACAAGATGAATATTTGTTCATTGATAGCATATAACATAGACGAAAGTAACGATCCCAAATTGGTGGGCGCTTTGAGATTGAGGAGTCAAGGGCTTTAGAAGAAAAGGAAAGAAAGAATAACGCATTTTTGTGAACCAACGAACAATATATTTAAGTGAGAGAGAGAACCAAACGAACCTTAGCCCTGACCCAGAGTGAGACTAGTGAAAAGTGTGTGTGCGCGAGAGGGAAAGAGAGAGGAATCGGGAACGGGCTTCGTCGTTTTCGTTCCATTTCTTAGTCTTCTTGTTCTTGTTCCTGTCCGAATAACAATTTCCCTCTTTCTCACAAAACCCTAGTTTCGATGCTGCTCTCATAAAACAAATAGATCGGAACAACCCTAACAAACCACAACTTCCAATGGCTGCGGAGTTAGGGCAACAGACGGTGGAGCTCTCCACGCTCGTCACACGCGCCGCTCACGATTCATACGCCTCGCTCAAAGAACTCGTCGATAAATGCAGGTCCTCCGAATTGTCCGACACCGACAAGAAGATTAGCATCCTCAAATTCCTCAGCAAGACTCAGCAGCGCATGATCCGTCTCAATGTCCTCTCCAAGTGGTGCCAGCAGGTGATTCAATTTCTCTCGAACCTTCCCGCTTCATTTCGTTATTGTTATGGAATTTGCTTTGTTGATTTTAATTTATTGTTTTTTTTTTTGCAGGTTCCTTTGATACAGCACTGCCAGCAACTGGCTTCCACTGTTTCCAATCACGACATGTGTTTCACGCAAGCTGCAGACTCGCTATTCTTCATGCACGAGGGGCTTCAACAGGCGCGTGCTCCCGTGTATGATGTTCCTTCCGCGATTGATATTCTTCTCACTGGAAGTTACCAGCGTCTGCCGAAATGTGTAGAGGATATGGGGACTCAGTATGCTTTGACCGAGGATCAGCAGAAGCCCGCTTTGAAGAAATTGGACACGCTTGTTCGCTCCAAATTGCTTCAGGTTTCGATTCCCAAGGAATTTTCTGATATTAAGGTTTCTGATGGTACCGCAATGCTTAGGGTGGATGGGGAGTTCAAGGTTTTGATAACGCTTGGGTATAGAGGACACTTGTCTTTGTGGAGGATATTGCATTTGGAACTGCTTGTTGGGGAGAAAAATAAGCCTGTGAAGTTGGAGGAAATGCGGCGGCACGTGCTTGGAGATGATTTGGAGAGGCGAATGGCGGCGGCAGAGAATCCATTTTCGGTGTTGTATTCGGTTCTTCATGAGCTGTGCGTTGCACTTGTCATGGACACGGTGATAAGGCAAGTGCAGGTTCTTCGACAGGGGAGGTGGAAGGATGCAATTCGGTTTGAGCTCATATCTGAGGGTCATGGAGCGAGTTCTAGCTCTGTTCAGAACACAGATGGGGAATCTGATTCGTCTGCCCTGCGAACTCCTGGCTTGAAAATTGTGTACTGGTTGGATTTTGATAAGAATACTAATGTGTCTGAATCGGGTACGTGCCCATTTATTAAAATTGAACCTGGGTCAGATCTTCAGATAAAGTGCCTCCACAGCAGCTTTGTCATAGACCCCTTGACAGGCAAGGAGGCAGAGTTTGTTTTGGACCAGAGTTGTATTGATGTTGAGAGGTTGCTGCTAAGAGCTATTTGTTGCAACAGATATACTCGGCTGCTTGAAATTAAAACAGAACTGGCGAAAAATGTTCAGGTCTGTCGAACTGCAGATGATGTTGTGCTCCAGTGCCGAATGGGTGAACCTGATACTGAATATAAGCAGGTTGGTTTACATTTAAACCTTCTCTTCTTGGGAGTTTGGAGGTTTCAATTTTTTCTGTTGCATTGAAATTTAGTATGTTCGGTAAGGATTAAATCTGGATGATTATTTTGGGGTTTTGATTTATTTGCATGTCTTGTGTCAGTCCTTTCAAGGTTTGACTTTGTTAACATCGGTTAAGTTTTAAAAGATAGATAGATTCTCAGATCCTGGATATTTAATTTTTTTAGGGTTTTGTTTTATGTTCTTGTTTGGTGTCAGTCCTTTCTGGTCAAAAGAATATCAATCTTGATTCAGCATTATCTGCGGAAGACTGTTGTTGTTGAGATTCCATGTCATCTTTAGTGCAAATGTAGTCCTTATAAGGCTTGAGTAGTCCTCAACTCCAGAAAATTGGCTTGTAAGGACAGAACTGCCAAAGCCTTCTAAGGACTGCATTGGCCTCATCTTAGGTAAATGTATGTTCTCAAGACCCCCATGCTGATATGTACATGTTTTCCTGTGAAAAACTATTCACATTTGCGACATGCAAACTATTATAGATTCATTTCTGAATCTTGATACCTTTCCATGGATCTCATGCATGTAATCTTATGCCCTACCTTCTTCCATTCACTCTAGCACGGGGTTTTAAATCTGAGTTCTGCTTCTGTGTGTAGAAGGATGATAAGTGTTGCAGCAAGGACTATGAGGGCCACGAGGTGTTGTGTGTGCGTGCCTATGGCTCTTCCTTTTTTACTCTTGGAATTAATATCAGGTACCCGACTTGCATTTTTCTAATCTATTGCATTTTAATTGGTGGGATTTTCTAAATCCATTCCTCTGCGTTGCTATTCAGGAATGGCCGTTTTCTTCTTCAATCTTCACAAAACATAGTGGTTTCTTCAGCCTTAATAGAATGTGAAGAAGCTTTGAATCAGGGATCTATGACTGCAGCTGAGGTTTTCATAAGCCTGAGAAGCAAAAGTATATTACACTTATTTGCTTCTATTGGAAGGGTTTTAGGCTTGGAGGTATATTTACCTGTTTTCTCGCCTTTGGACTGTCTTCTAGCATATTATTTGGGTTTCAGGATTACCTTAAAGTCTAAGACCTATGGATCATTTGGGATTCTTGCAGGTATATGAGCATGGATTCAATATAGTTAAAATACCCAAGGATGTTTCAAATGGTTCAGCTATGCTAGTGATGGGATTTCCAGACTGTGGAAGCTCGTACTTCCTGCTGATGCAGCTTGATAAGGATTTTAAACCCTTGTTTAAGTTGTTGGAGACTCAGCCTGACCCATCTGGAACGGATAATTTATCTGGTGGTGACCTTAATCAGGTGCTGCGGATGAAGAAAATTGATATAGGACAAATGCAGGTTCATGAGGATGAAATGAATTTAAGCCTGGTTGACTGGGCAAAATTACGTTCTGTTATGCCCAATGCCATTGGTCCAAATCAAACATCTGGACATGAGTTCTTTTCTGATATTCGCCTTGAGAATTCCGTACAGATTGCAAGAGGTCATCCATCAGGTTTTTCATCACTTGTTGACGAAGTGTTTGGACTTGAGAAAGGGTCTTCAGCAGCTCCATTGTCTGTTCAAAATCTTTCTTCGTCTGGGAATACATCACTTCCTTCTCAATATGGATCTGTCCCCATGAACATACATAGTTTAAAGACTGGAAGCCCGTCACCGAAGTGGGAAGGAGGAATGCAGATGCAACAGGTTAATAATGTAACAAAAGCTTCTGGTGCTACTGGTCTCTATAGTGGTTCTTTATTTTCATCTGGCAGTGTGAAGGGCCCAGTTCAGTCCAGTTCTGTTGGCTCTGTACCAACAGGACAAATAAGGAACACTGCTGGGAAAAAGCTGTCTGCTTCCAAGTCTGAACAGGATTTGGCCTCTCCAAAATCTCCACATTCAGTTGACATTAGTTCCTCCGTTGCAATTGATGAAGAACAGCTAAGAGTGTTGAATGACACTTCTAATGAGGCTTTATCTGGAAGTCGATCATCCCGATTGTTATCTCCTCCACGACCAACTGGCTCTCGAATGTCCATACCCAATTCCAGACCTAATGGACCTCAAGTTGATTCATTTAAGGTTGTTGGATCTAGTTCATGTGCCACAACTCCCGTATGTAAGATACTTCCTTTGCGTCTTCATCTTTTTCCTGTAGAGTTTATTCATGCTGTTCTTTATTTTATTTTTTTCATTGTGCAATATCTGACTGGACAAATGAATGTTTGCAGCCCAAACACTTGAATCCACAGTTAGCTATATGGCAGGAGAAGATGTCACCTCAAAAAATGATAAGAAATCCAGAAAGCGAACAGCTTCAGATATGTTGGCCTTGATTCCATCTCTTCAAGGTGTTGAGAACAACCCAGGAATCTGCAAGAGAAGAAAAACTTCAGATTCATCTGGCTGTCAACTGTCTTTGCCACAGGGTGCCACGTCTGCTGACATGATACACAAAACTGAAGGGTACAGTTATGGAAGTTTAATCGCCGAAGTGAATAAAGGGACTGTTCCATCTAGCATTTACATTGCGGCTCTTCTTGATGTGGTCAGGCATTGTTCACTTTGCATTAAGCATGCTAGACTAACCAGCCAGATGGATGCATTAGACATCTCGTATGTTGAAGAAGTGGGTTTGAGAAGTGGATCATCTAACATTTGGTTTCGACTTCCTCTTGCTAGAGGTGACTCATGGCAACATATATGTTTGCGACTTGGAAGACCTGGTTGCATGTATTGGGATGTTAAAATAAATGATCAACACTTCAGGGATTTATGGGAGCTGCAGAAAGGGAGCAATAATACACCATGGGGTTCAGGTGTTCGAATTGCTAATACATCTGACATAGATTCACATATACATTATGATCCAGATGGTGTTGTTTTGAGTTATCAATCTGTTGAGGTAGATAGTATAAAGAAATTAGTGGCTGATATTCAAAGGCTTGCCAATGCAAGGACATTTGCCCTTGGAATGAGGAAATTACTTGGCGTAAGAGCAGAGGAGAAGTCAGATGAGCTTGTTACAAGTACTGACAGCAAAATACCAAGTGCCAAGGTTGCTTCAGATACCGCAGACAAACTATCTGAGCAGATGAGAAGAGCATTCAGAATTGAGGCAGTTGGATTGATGAGCTTGTGGTTTAGCTTTGGTTCAAGTGTCCTTGCTCGTTTTGTTGTTGAATGGGAATCTGGTAAAGAGGGTTGCACAATGCATGTATCTCCGGATCAACTTTGGCCTCATACCAAGGTTTGCTAATTTCTCTTCAACTGATTTCTGCTATCCATTTCTTATTTTTTTTTTCTTCCATTGTGCTCATTTTGGCATCATTAATAGACTTTTATTTCCCTATTGTGCTTCATATTTTGATGATTTGATAAAACATTTTATGCATGGCACATTATTCCGTCATGATTGCTGGCTTTGATCTATTTTCACCATGTCTGTTTTTAACTCATTGTTCTTGGACTTTCTCCCCTATCATGAGAATTAACATGCATGATGCCACTAAAGTATTGTTCTCTTTTGACTGTAGTTGGTCCATTGACTGATTACTGTGGGACATCATTTTTTCTTTTGCTTGTTCAGTTGGCTATGCAATATAATCATGAAAATGCGTTGCATTAATTTTATTGTTATGGTTATTTCTGCTGTTGTATGAAGGATATTTCTGTGGTGATAAGAAACCAATTCCTTACTTAATGTTGTCTTCTGTATAGATGTATCTAATATTTTGCCCTTGGTATGTTCCCAAGATAAATTTCTGTCCTATATATTTACTAGACGCTTGTATTTCTGTGCAGTTTCTGGAAGATTTCATAAATGGAGCTGAAGTTTCATCGCTTTTGGATTGCATTCGGCTGACTGCAGGGCCATTGCATGCTCTGGCGGCTGCAACCAGGCCAGCTAGAGCTGGTCCTGTTCCAGGGGTTGCAGCTGCTCTATCTTCCATTCCTAAACAGGCTGGTGGTTATATGTCATCGCAGGGACTTCTGCTTGGGAATTCAACAACTAATGTTGGTCAGCCCACACCCGGTCCTGGGGCAAACACAATCATGCCTACTGCAAGTGGTAACCAGACCCTTTCAATGTTAGCTGCTGCTGGGCGTGGTGGTCCAGGCATTGTTCCTAGTTCACTTTTGCCCATTGATGTATCTGTTGTGCTCCGGGGTCCATATTGGATACGAATCATGTACAGGAAACAGTTTGCAGTTGACATGCGTTGCTTTGCAGGAGATCAGGTGTGGTTGCAGCCTGCAACACCTCCTAAAGAGGGTCGTCTTTCAGGAGGGTCATTACCGTGCCCCCAGTTTCGGCCTTTTATCATGGAACATGTTGCCCAGGAATTGAATGGATTGGATCCCAGTTTCACGGGACAACAGGCAGGTGGACTGACAAATTCAAATAATCCAAACCCTGGTTCAGGATCCCAGATGATGGCTACAAATGGAAATAGAATAAATCTTCCAATTTCTGCCGCAATGTCTAGGACAGGAAATCAAGTAGCCAGTTTAAACCGCGTGGGAAATGCTTTAGCAGGCTCTTCAAACTTAGCTTTGATGACATCACCTGTCTCTCTGCGGAGGCCACCTGGGGCAGTTGTCCCAGCACATGTCAGAGGCGAGCTTAACACAGCTATTATTGGTCTTGGTGACGATGGAGGATATGGAGGTGGTTGGGTTCCTCTCGTTGCACTTAAGAAGGTTTTGAGAGGCATTCTCAAGTATCTTGGAGTGTTGTGGCTTTTTGCCCAGTTACCTGATCTTTTGAAAGAGATCCTGGGATCTATTTTGAAGGAAAATGAAGGTACACTTTTAAATTTGGACCCTGAGCAGCCTGCCTTGCGTTTTTTTGTTGGGTAAGTATCTAGAACCCTTCTTCTGTTACTCCAAATTTTTTCTGTCTAGATTTTTTTATTTACACACTTCTGTTATAATTTTGCATTCCTTCTTGATACACCGACTTTTGCTATATATTTTCCCTTCCTGCTTAAAGGGGGATAATTGCAGTTGTGATATTATGGAATCGGTGCTTGATTTTATTCCTCCTTTTTCTTTTTCAACGTATTCCTTTCTTCTCTGTTTGTTTTGTTGCCCTGTTACCTTGAGTGATTTGGGCTGGTGAGTTGTTGCACAATAAATTCTTCGATTTTGGATTAGGATGTAATATAAGATGCCTTTATTTTTTTATTTCTTAATTTGAGCATGGTACGTGAAGTTGATTATTCCATGTTAGTTAATATTATGCATACTGATACTTGACGACTTGTTATCTATATTTTGCAAAAAAGGGAAAAAGGTTTATTACATTTTGTTCATTTCATTATTATGAGAGTTCAAATTAAAAAGAAATGGAAGGAGTATTTCTTAATAGTTAAAATAACTAGTTAAGTCTTAGGGAAACAAACCACAGAAAAATGTATGGGCCTTACATATTTTTTTTACTTTATTATTGTAGTAGTATGTAGGAAGTTTTTAGTTAGGAATAGGTGTCGGCTCACTCATGTTCAACTGCATCCGAGATTTGTTTGGGCTTAAAAAATTACGACACAGTTGAAGGTGTGTATGACAAGTGTCGTGTCCAAAAAGTGTTGGACATGTCTACACACTATTCTGCAGAGATGATGGTGTCAGACTAAAATATATAGGTGGGATGTTAACCTCATTTTACAAACTAGTTTCGTACTATCAAGTTAAACATAAATCTGTATTTTAAAAAATAACTAAGGTGCTACACGTTCAATATCACAGTGAGAAATCAAATCTAAAGCCATGTGCGTGAAAAGCAGTGTGACGGGGTCTTATTTGCTTATGCACTATAAATTACAGGGTAATGTAGCAATTTAAACTAAAGTCGTATACGGTGAAACTAAGACTAAAGTTGTAACCAATCCTAAACAGGAAAACACTTTTAGGTCTTCTCAGGTCTTAAATGTTTGGTATTCTTCTTCTAGTTATTAACACTAAACTGAAATGCTGTCTTTTCATTTTTCTGCAGAGGATATGTATTTGCTGTCAGTGTCCACAGAGTTCAGCTTCTACTTCAGGTATTGAGTGTGAAACGATTTCACCAGCAGCAGCAGCAACAACAGCAAAATTCAAATCCTGCACCAGAAGAATTAAGTCAATCTGAAATAAGTGAAATATGTGACTACTTCAGCCGTCGTGTGGCATCAGAACCCTATGATGCATCTCGTGTTGCATCATTCATAACTATGCTCACTTTACCTGTATCAGTACTGAGAGAATTCTTGAAATTAATTGCTTGGAAAAAAGGATTATCCCAGACACAAGTTGGAGATGTTGTTTCTGCTCAAAAACCACGAATTGAGTTATGTCTTGAAAATCATTCTGGTTTGAACGTTGATGACAACTCTGAGAGCTCATCTGCATTCAGGAGCAACATCCATTATGATCGTGTTCATAATTCTGTTGATTTTGCGCTCACTGTTGTTCTTGATTCTTCTCACGTCCCTCATGTTAATGCTGCTGGTGGTGCTGCATGGTTGCCATACTGTGTTTCGGTAAGATTGAGATATTCATTTGGTGAAAGTTCTAATGTATCATTTGTTGCCATGAATGGTAGCCATGGTGGTAGGGCCTGTTGGTTGCGTGTTGATGATTGGGAGAAATGCAAACAGAGGGTGGCACGAGCGGTGGAGGTTAATGGGAGCTCAGCAGCAGATGTAAGTCAAGGTAGGTTGAAATTAGTTGCGGATAGTGTGCAAAGAAATCTGCATATGTGCATTCAAGGGCTGAGAGATGGTAATGGGGTCACAGCCAGCTCTGGAGCAACGTGATTATTTTGTTAATATCAATAGAAGTAGTCATATCCACTACATATATGTGTTGGGTTAGTGCTGTCAATATTGCATTTTAGTTTATATTGGTGCCATGCTGAGTTAAGCATGTCCCCGCCATCTTAGCACGTTTCTTCTGCTCCATAGGTTATGCAGTTCTATTGGAGATGAGCTTTGCTGTAATGGGGAAAGTGCACAGAGGTGGTTACGGATAATTTTGATAAAATTAATTTTGATAGTGAAGCTTAGATTTGCGGGCGCCAATTTTAGATTACTGACCAAATATATATATAACGAGTATTCCAAGTTTCTCAGATTATCTAGGTTGTACAATATCTTTGCTGATAGTGTAATATCATGGCATAACTTTTTGGCTGGGGCGCTATTGTACAGATGACATCAAATGAATTAGTGAAGAATTTTTTTTATGCTCCATCTCTGACAATGAACACTTGCATGTTATTGAGAGAACTTGCGATCTATTTAATTTTGAATTGATCTTTCCTCGATGCTCTCTTTCTCAACCGGTAATGTGTATCCTTGTGACCGTTGAAATGGCTCAAGGACACTTGAATTTATAGGTTATTTGGACCATACTAGTTTTAACATGGAAAAAATAGTATTTTTTCTGTATTTGGAAGTATTAAAAACTGTTTGGAAGACAATTTTAGTTAGTTAAGATTCTACCCATTCTAATGGTTCGGTAAACCGAAATTTGAATGAGGATTCAGTTGAATATGTATTGTTTATCAACAATATAGGAAGAGATTTATTTATTGTTTGGGTGAGGAAGAATAAAAGTGACAAGATAGTCTTTTTTTTCCCTAGTGTTTGAACATATAGAAAACGAGACGAATGAGAAAAAAAAAAGTCATTATATGAAGAGAAATGAAGACAATATAAGTTGACACATTTTTTAAATGCCCTTTTATTTTTTACTGATTTTTTTTTGAAGTTCTAAGTTTATGATAAAAAATTTCAAAATTACACTAACATAAGGTGTATTTGTTAACTTCCACAGTTGATATAGAATTTCAATTCACACAGAAAATCGTTGTGGCGAATAAAGAACGGATGAACAATGTGAATCGCAAAAATTCTTCACTTGAATCGCAACAAAACCCACTTAGTTTTGTAATAATCCGCATTTTTGTCATTTCATGCACCATGAATTTGGCATTATTTATATGCATCAAGCGCGACCGTAAAGGGAAGCGAAAATTAGTTCATACCAGTTAAAACTCCACCATGACTGAAACTCGTCATATCATGCTTTTCATTAGCATTAAAGAAACATTCATGCATTTTTCGTTAACATTTAAAATCACAAGTTAATATGAAAACCAATTTGACCTATAAAATTTCTTTCATGAATCAAAATGACATTTTACTCGTATAGACAACAAATGAAAGAAATTCTACTGGCGTTTGGATTTGATCCCATTCCTCAACCTAAACGTGAGAAAGTAAAAGTACATTCAGAGTGAGAATAATGTTACTCTAAAGGACACGACGGATTACCAAGGAAGATGGAGTGAAGAAAATGGAACATGGAACAATACAAACCAAAACTAGTACCCCTCTCCTGATATCTTTTATTTGAAAGCTTGGTCTGATGATTTAAGTAACGAAAACTCAAAATTCCAGAAACACTAAACTAACAGATCTTAAAGAAGAATAGTTTTTTTTTTTTTAAAGGGATAATAATGTCATGGTGATCATTTGATACCTACTTATCAAATCTAGTCTACAATCTCATACACTCTCCTTAGAACTAGACAACTCATTGTCCAACTTCTCCTGTTCACCGATGGCAGCAGGTTTCTCAGAAGAGTCCCCTTCCGTGGACTCAGGATCCTTCTTAAGCTCCGACTCAAATTCCTTTGCTGCCTACAATATTCATAAAATACAATAACCAACAATAAAAAAGAGTAACACATCACAACATATCTTTAACAATTAAGTTAAGTCAAACCCAGAATCCAAATAATTGGTGTTATTTTCTTCCTACAAAACCTTCTCCAACATATCCTACATTATGAAACCCATTCAGCTACTTGAATTAGATGTCTTCTCTCTTCATCACATTGTAATTTCCCCCTTCAAGTTCATTAATTTAAGTTTGGCTTTAACACAATCCAAAAATTAGCTAGCTAAAGAGTGAGTGTTGTTTGCCATATATAGACACACAAACACACATACTATTCCAATTATTGTATCATTTGTGAAGGCAAATCTCCAACACACCCAGTGATGAGACTAGAAATATGAAGTATAAAATTAACAGATTTGGATATTTATAAGAAATCCAATCAATACCAGGTGATTGAAACAGCCAAGATTAACTACTACTAAGATAATAGAATTTGAATCTAAGTCTACTTCAATCCAAAATCTAATTCAAGAAGGGGAAACACTTACCTGTTGAAAGCTCTTCACAGTTTTGCCGATGCTTCGACCCACTTCGGGCAATTTCTTGGGCCCAAAAACGAGGGCTGCCACGCCGGCAATAACGACGAGTTCTGGCACGCCCAATCCAAAAATGGCGTTGCAAGTGAGGCCTCTGTTTCTTCTTCTCCCAGCCTTAACGCTCACTGCCCTTACCCTTCCAGCTCCTGAACTCAACAACTTGGGGTTTCCAAAACACAAAGACGAAGAGGAACCCAACCCAATTGCGGCTTTTGGGATTGAACTCGAAGACCAAACGCAGCTCATCATCCTCATCTCCATCTCCTCTCTCTCTCTCTCTTCCTCTGTGGCTACTATTTTTTAGATAATTTCGAAATTAGATAATAACCTAAAACCCTAATGAAGAAAACAAAAGCATTGACCTCATGGAAATTCGCTGTTCAAAAAATAAAAAATAAAAATTGACCACATGGAAATGCAAACAAACAACAATAACAACCTCTTCCTTACTTCCTTGCGTCGGGTCTATCCATCACGTGTGAAATTTTATTTACAGTATTTTAATTTTTTCCCCTTTTTTTTAGGGCTTGCTAGCTACCGACATCAAAGCTACGTAATGATCAATAAATTAAGTCACCAATCTGAACTAAAAATTTTGGGGCAGCTCTGTAACAATGGAGAAAACATTTGAGAGAGAATTAGAATTTTCTTTTCTGTGCTTTCATGGAGTTTTAGAAACCGGCTAAAGTAACTTTTAGTTTGGATTAAAATATATTTTTTTTATCTTTATACAAAATTTTGTTTTTTTAATATCCATTTTAAATCTTCCGTTTTCTAAACTGAGGCTATTAATCACTGTTTTCAATTTTATTACATGATTTTGAATAGTTTTTTTTATTGATTTAAAATGTAAAAATTGTTTCATTGTATTACGTATACATATACAAATGCCATACACACGATGAAAATGGCATGAAAAATAAATCACTCAAGTAATTGAAAATTTAAGATAGAAACATTCCTATAACAAATAAAATTATATATATAAAAAAAACAATGCTGAACAGTACTTTCTTTCTTGGACTGATGAATCCCAAACTCAAGCAATTTAAGGAGTCTTCTTTTCTTATTAAAATATATATTTGGAGATCAAGTTTCTCATCCCTTTATCAATGATTACACTGTTAATATAATCATGGTCTTTACTAATTTCTATATAACACAATTAAGTCTCTTCCTTTTCTCCCTCTATCCACCAAACACAGGTTAATTATTTGTTAAACAGATTCTGAGTCTGACAGTCTGAAAAGTAGATACTGTGTAATGATTGCATCGTTGAACGAGTGGATTGTATCGGACACATTAAGAACACAATTTAAAGAAACACTATGTAATCTCTTGTCACCATCATGTCTATCTAACTAATATATGTTACACATTAGCCATGCATTAAGATTTGAAGGGGTCCACAGAAAAAAGAAAAACAAGAGTATCCATGCTCAATATGATTCACATGCATCAAATTGATTTACAAGAAGTCATCAAGAATTTACTGTTACTTTTTACAACTAGCAGAAACAAGAGTTTTAGAATAGTTTCCTCATGAAACCATAATGTAATTTAGCTACTGTGTTATTGCTCTCCGCGTGAATCTTCATCACCACGAATCCGCTTCTGAAGATGTTCCAAGCTAGCAACTCTATGCAGGGAAGTTGCTCCCCCAGTTTTGTTCCCACCTGCCACTGCCGTAACGTTCTGCTGCACAGTTTTGATTGAAGAAATGCCTCCGAACCCATTGGTAGAAGGGGCTTGACAAAGTTGATGTTTTGGTTCTTCTTGCACAGGAACAGCAGCACCAGCTGATGTCTCAGAAGGACTTTCATCAAACAATGGTATTTCCATTGATGACATTGACATCTCAGTCATGGCATGAAACATCGGGTTCAAACCAGAAATTCTTTTCACTGTCTCTTCAGCCATCTTCACCTAAAAAGGAAATGATCATTGTCAATACTCATAAACCAATATTACAGTATTGCTTTCCTTTCACTTGGTTTCTCTTCTATAAAGTTCAGACCCTGATTGGTCTCCTATACCTAGACACCAAAAACAAGGAAAAATTATTACATGGTCCGAGATCATCATAGTCCCAATAGCATGAAACCTAGTCCGATGTTATTAGTTTTTTCTCCTAGATTTAAAAACTTAGATGTGTAGGACTATAGAGTGTACCAGAGTTCTGTAACGGTTTTGTCCTAAACACAGACATTTAATCTTAGAGGGTTAGAAAAGAATATATATTTAAACTGTTTTGGGCTTCGAGTAGTATGTGATGTGGGATTATTGAGTATACCGAAACTTATTAGCAAAACAATGTAGGTTTCCTCTTGAACAGGTTTGACCTGAGGGCTAGTATATACTTACAGCAAGGATTTACCTTAGCTCTTAATGTTTCAACATCGGCTTTCAATACTCTGTTGTCAACTGCAGCAGTGCTGTATCTCTGGCTCACATCCGTTAAGCGCTTTAACAAAGAAGAATTTTCACCTCTTAATTGGGAGACCTAAGATAGAATATATATGGTCAGAATGTATATAACTCTTTGAGGGAATTATACAGAGACATGAAAAAGAAACATGCACACCTGTGTCTCCAGCTCAGTTAAATGAGCCTGCTTTCTTCTTCTTGAGCGTCTGGCAGACTCCCTATTAGAAAGCATCCTAAAACACAAGTTTGTTAGGCTTTAACTAAACAAGGTAGAACTTGTACCTGAAATGAGCAAAATTAACGTCTTCCAATAAGGGAAGATATACAAAGAATATGTTTAGGAAGAAACAATAAAATCCATATTTGTAAGTTGGACCACTAAGCCAAAAATAATCGCTTTGAGAGTAATACTTGTGAAACCTTTCTTTGTAACAGTACAAATGAATTTTCATGAGTTAGGCTATCTAAACTGAACTGAATGTCCATGCAGCTACATCAAAAGGTTGTGCAAAATTTATAAAAATAATAGTCCAAGTCCCAGTGATTCCACTTCAAAGATGTAATATGATGTTGGAAATAGTTTCTAAACATTTGGTTTATATATCAGGACATGATAGTACAATAAACTCCTTGAGACCGGAAGTATTAATGCTTTCTGTGCTAAACATAGCCATTTCTGAGACTATTGTAAAACTAATAGTCAGTGTCATTTCACTTTAAAGAACTAATTTGGCACTGGAAGCTGTTTGTCTGGCGGGCAAAACATTTGGTGTATTGATCAGACATGCTAAATAGACCAAATTGTTATATTAGTGTAAGTAAATTTTTTTACTTTATCAGGACATAATATTGCATTTAACTCCTTCAGGCCTGAAGCATTAACGTTTTCTATGCTAAACATAGTCAATTATGAGACTATTGTTACCTCCTTACTCGTTTTGCATCATTTGGATTCATGTTTCCAGTCATATTAATCTCTTCCTCCGCTTCCTCATCATCTGATACTTCTCTTGATGATCCACTTATTGTTGGCCTCACTGGAACAGCAGGTTTCTTTTGCAGGGAAGGTGAGCAAGGAACCCCAGTTGGTGCTTTGGCATCTTTATTTTGTAATTTAGAGGGATCATTTCCCAAAGGACCAGAGCATGCACAGGAAATAAAAAGATTAAATCTTTAAGCTCAGCATGTGTTGAATTTGACAATATTAGGAGATAAAAAACTAAAAGTCTAAAGCATTCTCAGTTAAACAAAATTGTACAACAAGATTTTTCAGTCACCCTACTCATGAAGCTTTTCTAGTAGCCATAGCCAATACTACATTTCACATTCCTCATTCACCCTCACTCTACACTTTGAGCCTGTATTATCATATCACCTTAAAATGTGACCTACATCGTTCAATGGACCTTCCATGTTTCATTTACACATGCAAAAAAATCATAAACACATCCTAAATAATATATTGATTCAAACCTTTTAAGGTAGCCTGCGATCCAACTTCAGAAGGAACAGATGCCTGTGATCCACTGTCAGGGAAAGTGGTCGGATTTGAAGATTTGACCAAAGATCCCTATTGCCAGTAGCAGAAGAAAACATTAGATTCTGGTTCAATTTCCAATGAGAAAGAGGTGACAGAATTAGAGGATTGATAACTTGATATATAATCTAGGAAAATACTTTGAAGAGTTAGATTGAGAAACAGAAAAAAACAGTAGTGCAGGCATTACATAAATGAAACTACTTCAACATTTCAGAGCATATGAAAAACATGGAACTGATGCAACATTCAATTTGGAAGAAAGAATGGTTAATTAATGAAGTTAACCACAGGTCGAGGACTATCTATCAAGTTTAACAATGCTTCATCAAAGCCTCTTAATATAATTGATTTTGTACACATTCATCATGGTCAAACCTCAGAAAAACGGGATTCAGAAGATGCTAAAAGCAAAACTTGCTTGCAGATTATTGTCTGGAAGTTTATTCATTTTTTTTTCCACCATTCATACGTAAAATACACAAGTTAATATCAGCTATACAGAGATGAACATTAACACCAGACGAAAATTTAGCAAACTAATTCAACACTGATGTTTATATCAAAGCCTAACAACATTTAAATTACAACAAAGCATGCACTATTATTTCGAATCTCCCCATCATAACTTTTCCACTGTCTACGTGGAATTCTCCCTTTGAAGTGAAGAATCTAACTGAAATTCTAAAATCTACAAAACATTCGAAGAAAGCAAAAGCTGAGAGAAAAAGAAAAAAACTAACATACCCGAGTCAAAGCGACGGCAGCACATGCGAGGTTAAGCTTGGTCTTAAGAATAGTTTGGTAATCCTGGGAATCAACATTCAGAGTTCCAGGGATGTTCATGTTGCTGTCGGGATCTTTCTTGGGTTTAACATCAGAAGAAGAAGATGAAGAAGGAGAAGCTGCTTCCTGCAGAAACTGCTGAAAGGCCCACTCTGATTCACTGCGGTTCATGTTTGACTTTGACTTGCATGATTCCTTCTTCGCTGCTACCCAATATTGCTCCGATATTTCATCCACTGACAACACCCTTTCCATGGTCACTGCCCTTCAAAATCCACCCTAACCATGAAAATCACATGATCAAGGAATGGACCTATGATATGACAAAAGGGCCGGTGAAAACATGAATTTTATCCACACAAATAACGTCACGTTTTATTGTTGTTTAACAGCAGAATTGAATAATAGAATAAAAGGAATTTGTGAGGTGGCATGGCACTCTCATCCGTTTCGGTTGGTTGCTCTTCATTTCTGCATCATTATCCAATCCATATCTTATTCCTTTTCAACGCCCACCATCTTTCACTTTCACTCAACCAACTTGTTCCTAGTTTCTACTTTTGGCACCAATCCATAATCTCATTTACTTCTTCTAATTACCATTTTAATACCATCATTTTCTCTTATTTTTTATTTTTACAAATTCAACGTATTTAAAATTAAGTTATTAGATTTTTTCTTTCTTCTGCAAATCTAATAACATAAATACAATAATCACTATAAATTGATCATTGATAGAAAATCTCAGATTTAATGAGAAAACCCTAATTTTAAATGAAAGGTAAAATTTAAAAAAATAGAGTTTTGAAAGAAGGAATATTTATTTGCAAAAGATGAGGTGTGAGTGAGTCACTGCGGATAGACACGACACAAGTGTCTGTCTCTTTCGGGCAATCTTAGGTTGGATTTGCACTCTCTTCTCTTTTTCTTTCTTCTCTTCAACGCTTTTCCTCTTAAAAATCAAACTACTAAATCAATAATTAAATATTTCTACGACTTCAGCTTCTTTGGATGGTGTGCGTGCGAAAAATGTAAAAATCCAAAAATATTAAAAAAATATTATAGTTTTACTTTTACCCTCTTTTACATATTACGATTAAAACCTCTTTTAATATGACTTAGAATGCACAAATCAATGTTTGCGCCTCGTTTTATATTCGTTAGAGAATTAAATAATTAATTATGATTTTTAGATTTTAAAATTTGGAACAAATCGGGTTTTTCCTCCCTCAATTAATTTTTTTTATCTACCAAATTTAGAAAATATATTTTTAGGCCCTAATTATTAATATTTTTTTACACTATAAACAGTTTAAAAAAATATGTTTGTCACTCTAATTTAGTGTTTAAGAATTAAAATCATATCCTTCCAAATTCTAGAGGATAGAATGAATTTTTTGAAAATTTAAAAGATAAAATACGATTTTATTTTAATTTGTTGACCTATGTTTTGTTTTTTCTTGTAAGATAAACTATATTTTATGTAGCATTATCATCCCGTGGACAACATGTGAGGAAATTTTATGCTTAAAGCATTTTCTTATAATTGTTATAAATCGCTCTATCTTTTTTGAATATGTATTATTTATTGACTGAATTTGCATGTGTTTTTTTTTTATCGATAATGAATTTATAGAATATATAATTAACACTCCTCTCTTTGTTAAATATTTCATATTTTCTTATAGGATTGGAGATGTTTTTCATAATTGTCTGTTTGGAAAGTGATCTTTATAAACAAAAGAGTTAAATCATGTGAGCACGTTTTTCAGTGAACAAAACTAGAAAAAAATGAAGGTTTAGATTCAGTTTTTAAAACTCATTCATACTTGACTTAACCAAAATATTGTCATCTTAATAAATTTTGTTGGAATTCAGTAAAAGAGTATGTTTAAAATTTCAAATATATCTTTTATATTACCAACTTCTGTTGAAATTTAGTAATTAGAACTTATATCGTTTGTCATCAATTAAAGTAAATCATACAATAATATTGCTTAAGGTATTTAATTCACTGAGTTGAAACTTAGATGATTAGAATAGCAAGACTTCTTTACTTCACATGCCATACACTAAATCATTGTTTTCTCTTAATACATTTTTCTCATGATAGTAATTACAAGTTAAAATGTTCTGTTTTTCTTTATCTTATTATTCATTTTTTATTAATATCCTCTAATTAATTTTTAAAATAAACGCAAATTAAAAGTTTGGTGCTAATTAGTCCTTAATGAGTTTGGTTAATATAATTACTAAAAACAGAATTTAAGTTAGCAGGCCTTGAATAATTTAACAATTATTTTATTTTATTTATATTAAATTATCATTTAATTTTTAAGACCACAAATAATTGTTATAAAGAATTAATTTGGACTTTTTTTGGTCAATTGAGAGAAAGAGAAATTTATTTATTATTTTAGTGTCAAAATCCTTTTTCAATGTTTTGAAATACGGATCTGGTTTTTCTAAGGTATCTTGTCATTATCATTTTTCTTTTAAAATGAATTTTTGGAATGAGTTTTTTAAAACGAGTTCTTTTTTTAACATATAAAATGTGTTCTAAAATAATTTTTTTAGAACATAATTTTCAGAATATAAATCATGATTTTTGGAACGAGTTTTTTAGAATAATTCTTTATTTTTTCTTTTCTCTCTAAGAATGTAATGTGAGATGGAAAACGGAGGTGTAGGCAACAACGAAAGTGACGGTGGCGGTAATAGCGAGGCTGACGGTGTGGTGCACGAGAGAAGGTATTTTGGTCTTTTTCTCTTATATAGAGGTGTAGTTACTAATTATGGAAATGCAGTAAGCAAAAGACCCATTTTTCTGGATTTTATTTGGGCCGCGTTTTAAATTTTGTGATTTGGAAATTGTATAATAGACCGGCCGAATTGCTAAGCATACCACCTTCTGCTTATTTCAAATTCCGACTTCACACATGAAAGAGATGTGATAAAAAATTATGGAAACATTCACACAAACTTTGCAATAGATACGGAAATACAGCAACAAAAACAAGTGCAACAACACGGTAATAACAAAATAGATGAACAATAATAAGATTGTAAGAAAAAAAAAAATTGAACTCTCATAAGTGTAGTTTCTGTCAAATTATTAATAAAAACTATGGTGGAATTTGAAATAAATATTATTGAGTTGTGATGGAAGGACACATTGTTTGTTTGTTTAACATTTTAAACAGGAGAAAAGGAAGGAAGGTGCACCATACATGCACTAATCCAAATCCAATTCACAGTCACAACAGTTTTTGTTTTGTATTGTAATGATGATAAATGATTGTGAGAGTGAGCATTAACTTGAATGAAGAATAAAAACAGAAAGAGGAACTTGCACTGCATTCTCCGTAGCGCACAAGTCCAAAAAGTGAAAAAGCGCGATTCCAACACTCATTTGCTTTCTCTCCGCTTTCGTGTTCTGTTTTCTTCTTTTCAGTGACGTCTGTGAGTACTTTCAACAAGCATGTGGCGTGTCACCTCAAACCTGCTCCAACCCTAAACCCTTTTCAAATTTCCATTTCAACAGAGTAACAGTTACATGTATGAATAATTTTTTTTCAAAAAATATTTATAAAAAATAAAATAATTTTTGAAATGTTTCTTACAACTTATTTTTAACCGAAACATAAATTAATTTTAATTTATGGCAATTTAAACGTTACAAAAGAGTTCCTATGACTGTAGTTACGTTTTCTCCTTGAAATTATAAAACAATTAGTCTAAAATTAATAACCGTCGATTGTTTCAAATTTTGACATTAATATTTTTATTAATGTCAACTCAGTCTCGAATGTTATTAAGATTATTTCAATTTATTATTGAAAATATTCAATACTTGATTTGTTCAAAAAGTAGGAAAATTAGTTGGAGTTTTTGTAAAGATATTTGAACTCTGTTTTAATTACTAGAACACAAACTTTGTTCTGATTGTAAGATCGCTTTATTTATTTATTTATTTATTTTTATCTCCAAAAATATCTACTAATTTAATCTCTAATTTATAGTATATAAAGAATATTCTACTTTTTAAAATCAAGAACTAAACTAGTTAATGATCAAATTGATTGAAAAAATATATATAAAACTAATAATTCAATATAAAATATAAACAAAAATCACTAGTTACGATGTTAAAAATAAACTAGATAATTCAATATAAAATATAATTTACTAGATCAATTTACGATATATTAATAAAGATATACCTTATCTTATATACTTGTTTTATGAATTAAAATTAAATTTGTTAATATGATATCAATATATAAAGATGAATTAAATTCAAATTCAATTATTAATATATGATCATTTTAAAAATTAATAAAAAAACAATATTAATATGTCTAGTCGTTGAAACAATTTTAATGTGACAAAAATTATTTATGCTTGCATATACAATAATAAATGATTAAATTATATTTTTTTTATGTTAAAGTCATTTGGTTTTAACGTAAAACTTAAGTTTGATACTAATACCAAAGTCTTTTTTTGAAGCCACGGTGTATAATTAATTTATAAGAATTTACAGATAAAAAAAGTAATTGAATTTCATCATAACAAAGGTCTCCGTATAATTTTCTGAAAGAAATAAATAATATATGAAAATAATTTCTCTAAAAAATGAAGAACACGTGGACTCTGAAAAAGAAGTATATCAAAGTTAAATAACTTGTGAAGAAAAAAATATTATAAATCATTAGTCCTTTTACATCTTAAAAATTATAATAATACATCTATTTTTTTAACTTTATATGTTGGAGATATTAATCTTTAAAAAAAATTATAATCTTTATCCTAAACCCGAAAACAATAATCAATGATTTGAAATAGTTTTCAAAATACATTCATACCCCTGCGACCTATGGGTATATTTACTAGCATTATGATCAATGTAAGACTTAATTAGTTTTAGAGTATTAGTAGTAATCTTTTAATATAAATATAAATATAAATTATAGAAAATATAAATGTATGATGCAAAACTATTTATTATTTTATCGAAGTGGAAGTGTTTATTTATTTTTTAAATAGTATATTACATTATCTTATTTATTATAACTATTATTTATTATAACATCATCCAAATTTTTTATTTTAAAATATAACATTGAGACTTTTTTACTTTATTAATATCTTTTTATTTTTTATTTCTCTTAATTATATTTTTTATTTTTTATTTTTCTCTATAACATTCTTTATTTTTTTAATTTTTGAAATAATACTATTTTGCTAAAGAATAAAGAATGTTATTAAAAAAATAAAAAATAAAAAATACTATTGAAAGAAATAAAAAATAAAAATATACTAATCAGGTAAAAAAGTCATAACATTGAATGTCATTAATTCAATAATAAGATCAATGTATAACTAATAATTGTAATTTTTTTATTCTTTAATTAATTCATTTAATACACAGACTCTTCTAACATACTTTAATTTAATTTTTAATTAACTAATACATGTGTATTTATTATGATAAGGGACAAAAAAAATATTATCATACAACTATTCTATTTAGATTTTGAAAATTATTATACTTTTTTGGCAAAATAAATGTAAACAACGCCTAAAAGGAAATGGAAAATACCTTTTATTCTTTACAATAAATATTCAAAATATTTTAATATGCATTTAATATTAAAAATTAAGAAATATACTTCATTCAACCTTAAATGCATGGAAGTATTAAAGGTACAAAAGTCAATTTTCTTGATAAGATGATATTCTTTAATATTACGCATTTAATACTTTCCATAAATGCTTTTATTTCATTTAATCTGTAACTAATGCACCAATTTCTATTAAACAGGAGTTACATATTTTAATTAAACTGTTGATTAAACAACTATTCATTTTTCCTATAAGTATTTTTTTTTAAGACAATAATCCTGATGAAAGTATGATAAAATTTTTTTTATAGACATTTAAAAAAACTTCTGAATTTGATTTTTTTTTTTATGAAATTGTGAACTTATTTATTCTACAACTGTTTTTAAAATTATATTTTAAATATTTTTTATTGATTGATTGATATTGTAAAATTTTAAATGACAGAAAAAGTTTGATATGCGAGTGTTATCCGTGTAAAAATAATTGTATTATTATTCAATTAGATATGATTTTAAAAATAATTTTAAGATAATATTATAAAACTCAAGAAACTTATCATACATCTTAACATACTTGTAATAAAAGTGGACTATTTATTCATAACCATTGCTGTATCTATTCATAAATATTAACTATAATTATATTAAATGAAAAATCTATATTTAATATCTTGAAAAAAAAGTAATAGATTTAGAATTATTGTTTTTTCATGAGCAAATGAAAAAAAAAAATTGTAAAATTTAGTTGTGTCTTTCCTTAGCCTCCAATGGATCTAATAGATAGGAAGAAATGATACATGAGTGGCTCTGCCTTCACATAGTGGCACTCTCTTCTATATATAGCATTCACTCCCACCACACACAAACACTCATGCACTTCAAACCCACCTCCTTTCTCTCTTCTTCTCCTTCTCCCAATCCTTTTCACTTTCATTATCAGGTATTCTTCCTCCAAAATTCCATCTTTTTCCACTCATTTCTTCAACCTTTATGTCTTATCACTCTCTCATCTTTCATGTTATCCTTATACTTTTCTTTAATCTCATTTCTTGCCACCTATTTCGGTACTAAAATTTTGCAAATTTTTTCTATCTGGGGAGTTAATGTTTTTTAGGGGCACCCTTTAATTATTTTATTGTTTTTTTCATAATGTTGTTTCGTTCCATGTGCCCTTGTGTGGGTTATGTTCTTCTTCAATATCTGTTGGTTTGGTTGTCGTCTCCCAAGGTTGTGTGTCTGTTTCTCTGTCTGGTTCTTCCTTAAAGACAGCAACTTGCATGGTGAAATTGTTGTTTCTGGGCACTTTTTTTTACCTTTTTGACTAATTCATTAATGTGGGGTGCAGCATGGGAAGTTCCGGAGCCACCGACTATGGAGCTTACACTTACCAAAACCTTGAGAGGGAACCTTACTGGCCCTCTGAAAAGCTCAGAATTTCCATCACCGGGGCCGGTGGTTTCATTGCCTCACACATTGCACGCCGTCTCAAGACTGAGGGGCATTACATCATTGCTTCTGATTGGAAGAAAAATGAGCACATGACTGAAGACATGTTCTGCCATGAGTTCCATCTTGTGGACCTTAGGGTCATGGATAACTGCTTGACAGTTACCAAGGGTGTGGATCATGTTTTCAATCTTGCTGCTGATATGGGTGGAATGGGTTTCATCCAGTCAAATCACTCAGTCATTATGTACAACAACACCATGATTAGCTTCAACATGATTGAGGCTGCTAGGATCAATGGTGTTAAGAGGTCATTGAATTTGAACAAACATGAGTTTTGCTGTCACTTTCAATCGCATTATAGTCTTTATCTGTGTTATGCATGATTAAAGGTCTTTTATTTTTGCTTTTCTTTTAGGTTTTTTTATGCTTCAAGTGCTTGTATCTACCCTGAATTTAAACAGTTGGAAACAAATGTGAGTTTGAAGGAGGCTGATGCCTGGCCTGCTGAGGTTTGTTGCTGACCCTTTAATTTGTTGTTCAAGTTTTGCTGGTTATTCACTTGTATAATTAGGAGGTTAACAAGGGCCTTTTTAATTTTTGACTTTTTCTAGCCACAAGATGCATATGGGCTAGAGAAGCTTGCAACTGAAGAGTTATGCAAGCACTATAACAAGGACTTTGGAATTGAGTGCCGCATTGGGAGATTCCATAATATATATGGCCCTTATGGGACCTGGAAAGGTATGTTCTTGACTGAATTGCTAGCTTTTGCAGCTGTCATATCTATAAGTTGATAAAGTAGTTCGCATTTTTATGTATCCCTTTCGGATTTAAGAGTTTGTTGCTATGTTGTTTGTCATACAGGGGGAAGGGAGAAGGCTCCTGCTGCATTTTGCCGGAAGGCTCTTACTTCCAAAGATCAATTTGAGATGTGGGGAGATGGATTGCAAACAAGGTCCTTCACCTTCATCGATGAGTGTGTTGAAGGTGTACTCAGGTATGCCTTGCTGATTTTGTGGCTAATGACTATTACAGCTAAAATCAATGACTTAGTTTCAGGGTTTATCATTTTAAAATTTGAATTTTGGATATATGTTTTTATGAATGAACTCTGAGAATGAATCCAGGAGTGTGCATTTGTCATTAATAAGTCATATCTATGAAGACTTTGAAGATTTTCATAGATTGGGAAGAAACATAATTATCTCAATCAACATCTACTGAATTTAATGGAAGCAAGAGTGATTGAAGTGACTTTACAAAATTAAGATTTGCCTATTTGGTTGTGCAGTGTTTGATCAAATCAAACCTATATTAGCTTCTTTTATGTCTTCTGCTGGTTAGTTCTAATTCCTTGGTAAGATTTAATGACAGTGCTTGTTCCTTTTTGTGCTTAGATTGACAAAATCAGATTTCCGGGAGCCAGTGAATATTGGAAGTGATGAAATGGTCAGCATGAATGAAATGGCTGAGATTGTTCTTAGCTTTGAGAATAAGACTATACCAATATACCACATTCCTGGTCCAGAAGGTGTTCGAGGACGTAATTCAGACAATACATTGATTAAAGAAAAACTTGGTTGGGCTCCAACCATGAAGTTGAAGGTATTACTGTTGTTTTAACCATGTGAAAATCACCATGTTTTTATTTATACACCTTATAATGTGACTCTGTAAAATTATCTTTCCTTATATATTATCTGACAAATTTCCTACCAATTTTGATGTACTATCAACATTATATTTTCCTTTCACACATTTTGAAATTTAAATCAATCAGATTTTGTTTTACCTATATAGCACCTCAATTGTCATTGTAGGATGGGCTGAGAATCACATACTTTTGGATCAAAGAGCAGCTTGAGAAAGAGAAGGCAGCTGGTGTTGATTTATCAGTGTATGGATCATCCAAAGTGGTGCAAACTCAGGCTCCTGTTCAACTGGGCTCCCTTAGGGCTGCAGATGGCAAAGAATGAAGCCACTAATGTATGGATTTCATAATAAAGTAATAATAGAGGTGTTGGAAGTGAAGGGTTAGTTTATATTACTGTTCTACACATATCACTTTGATCAGCAGATGACAAAGATTAGGGTGACTAGTGCATCAGTTAAATGTTTCAAGTTAAGGGTTTAGTTCATGTTACTATTGGGTAGAAATCTTTGGTCACATATGTTGATATTGTTGAAGTTGGTTTTGGAATTTGATATGTATTTGAAACATATGTTGTTATGCTCTCTCTATGTTATGTAGCTAGTTTGTCTGAAGTAATAACAGCTGTTTAAGGGGATGTTGTTGCATTGAAAATTTTAGTTTATGTTTTAAGTCTAAATATATGATTTATAATCATACATGCAATTCCTTCTGCACTAGTACTAAATTTAACTGTATTCAATGTTTTTTATTTTTTATTTTTTTTCTAATAAAAAATTGAGTTTATTTTGATAATTGTGCAATCAAAGTTGATAATAAAGGTTGATATACTCCTTGTCCCAAACGTTTTAGAAAAGAAAAAGAAATTATCCTTTTATCTCATAATAATTTTCTTTTTAGAGTAGAGTATTTTTACACAGATAAGGAAAAATAATAAGTAAAAGAAAATATTAAAAATTTTAATTTTGTCATAATTAATTTAATTAATGGTGTTCCATAAATTAACTAGTGTGGTTTGTTTTTTATGGGATAAAGAGAAACAAACTTGAAGAGGGTCTCTTCAGAAGAAAAATGGTGGTTCTTTTTATATTGTTATAAAATATTATGACTATTTGTATTAGAGCAGTAATGAATAATAAGAATAAAATTTTAAAATTCGTTTATAAAAGTTAATTAGTAATATTTTTTTTTGAAAAAATTAACTAATTATTTTTATTAGTACGTGTAATTATGTTAGAAATATATGATTGGAGAAAATATACATTAAAAAATTTAATTGTTTTTTCTTATTTGATGATTATTGTGAAATAAAAAGTATATTATTTTAATTTATATTTGTATAATATCAACGAGTTATTCAACATTTTTTATACCCTTAATATTTTTTTCTTGTGGGAAATAAAAAGAATAGATAGACGGGGAGAAACTAATTAATATAAAGATATTGCAAAATATTTTTGTGGAATATATATTTCTTGGTAATAGTATGAAATTTGAAATATTCATTAGATTTTTTAAATTATAAGTTAAAACCCCAAATGAATATGAAGACGAAACTTAATTTTTAACTTTGTTACTTTTTATTTATTTTATTTTATTAATTTATTCTCTCTATTAATAGATTATTTAATCAAATATTTCTATCTTTAAGATTACAACAAAAATGTGGTGTTTTTTTTTTCTGAATTTGGTATCATTATATTTATGAATTATCATCGTACTTGGTTGTAAATTGTCATCAATTAAAAATTTCAATATTTCTTCATTAATGCAGTGAGTGTTAATTGAGTGTAAAAATTAAGTTAATTCGTACTTGGTTGTAAATTGTCATCAATTAAAAATTTCAATATTTCTACATTAATGCAGTGAGTGTTAATTGAGTGTAAAAATTAAGTTCATTCCATTTTAAAAGTGTTAGATATTTTTCAGTAGAAAAACTTTTTGATGTGACAGACCAGATTTAGAAAACGTTTAATGTCTTTTTATCTTGTTGTGGTAATAATTTGAATGGAAGTTTTGCTTTTGAAAAGGAATAGGAAGGAAGAGCCAAGAAAAAGTGTCATTTGCAGGTCACAAAAATGTTAAATAGTGCAGGAAGCATTTGCCCTCCATGTGGTGGGACTCATGAATTGGGTTTTTGGTTCTGCAGATTAGTAAATAAACACTACCCATGGCCTTGTGGAATGTAAGAAAACATTTTGTGATGCGTTGTCGGAAAAGACGCATTTGTGAGAGGCCAACGTTAGCGGTAAGCATTGGGATTGAGACCTAGGAATCAGTCCTGTAACGTGAAGCACAGGAAGCCTAAAATTACTTTTCAGTTTTTATTTTGTCTATAGCTGTAAGTTTGTTGGGACCACCCACTTTTTCCATCTCATTCTCTTTCTTTCACAAGATGACTTACCCAAAGGCAATTTATTGGCTGAATTAATTCCTATACCATGTGTTCACAGATTCTATAAATTTAAGTTTTGAAATCCGATCTTATAAGTGGTGTGGTATGCGGTGAAGATGGTAGTTTATTTATGTCTTTTTTAAAATTTTATTTTTAGTGATATAGAACTTAAAAATGTTCTTAGATATTTTATTTACTTTTAACTGTGTTTAACCTCTTTTTATCAATAATATATTTGTTATTTTTATTTTGATTGACTCCGTATGCGTTGGGACAAAGTGTGATTTCCAAAATTCTGTTCATACAATGTAAAGTTGGACTTTCAAAGAACTTTAACACATTAACTTATCTACTATTTATTAAATTGAGAAGAATAACTTATAATTGATGATATTTTTTAAACAATGAATGACATTTTCAGAAAGATGCAACTTATTCAAGAGATTGATTATTATACAAAAGATTAAGCGAAACTTTTAACTTTGATTTAGCCAAAATTTAGAATTGATGTTTTTATTTCCTAATAAGAATGAGAGTTTCATTTTAATAAATATGCATGATGAAATAGTTCATTAAACATTATCGCATGATATATTCGCATTTAATTGGAGAAAAAAAATCTAAGCATTGTTTTTTTGGTTTTTATGCAAAAAATTGGAGGTTGTATCTTAAATATAGGATTGATTTTATTTTTACCTACCTCTCCTCCATTAATATTTATGAATAGATATGAGTATAATATTTTTTATTTTTTTCTCTCTCTCGATTTACTGGTCCAGAAAAGGATCCTCCCCTTCACGCCAAACAAGAAAATTTTATCCTCCAATTCTCTCTTTGACGTAAATAATGTTAATATTTTATAAAACTTGGCTCAAAAGTTATACATAAATTCTTTTTTATCAAGACAAGTTATTGAACATCTACTGAGTTTAAATAATTCATAAATTATCTAATTTATTTGCACCTTCCTTCGTGAATTTTTCTTCTGTTTACTACTGCCATTAATATTTTAAGTCATATAGGTAAATGGCTTTTATTTAAAAACATTAAAGTGTTAAATGTCAATTACAGTTTTACATATTCTTAATAAAAATAAAACATAAAAGTATATTAGTTAATTCCGTGCACGATGTCAATTTTTTTTTTTCATTTCTCCTTGATGCATGCAATTTTTTTATATTTGAAGTTTACGTTGTCACCAGAGATATAATCACGACTCACCTTAATTTAAAATTTACACCAATCAGATATTTTTGAAAGAAAGTTACGCGCATCAGTTAAAAGGCCACTAGCATGCTATTTAAGGCACCCACAATTCACATTAAGTAAAATTCAATATACAGTATACATATATATTGCTGAAGTTTCGGTGCGATAGGGGGGAAGGGGCGGGAATCCCAAATGTTGTGTAAAGAAGCGAAGTTTCAAACATAAGATATGAAATGTGGTGCTTTAACTCAACTCATCTTCAATATATGACAAGTCCTGTTGCACAGGATTAGCCTCAAGTTGCTCTGCGAATTTTTGGAGAATATCCTTCACAAGTTTTGCCAGCTTTTCTTTATCTGATTCGGGACCATCTTTTTCTTTTGCTATTACATCATCAAAGACAGCGTCATAAAGAAGAGCAGCTGCCACCTCAGCTTGAACTAGCGGTAGACCCAATTCCTTTGCGTTTTTCTCTAGGTAGCTCCTTATTACTTCGGTGCTACTTAAGCCATCCCTTGCATCCACTTTTTCCCGAATTACCTTCTCCACTATGATGTTGAATTCCTGTTCATTGGCTAATAGCTGCAGCATTGTCCACAATAAAGGTTGTTAAATAAGAGTGTGCTGGATAGCGGGGAATACGTACACGCTTTAATGTATTTCAATAATGATGATTTATTTTTTATAAACTAAAAGGATGATTAATCTTCAATTTGAAAAATGTAGATAGCATGGTAAACAATCTATACATATATTGAAAAAAATTTGAAACAAAGTACTTTTAAATAATATATGAAAGATACCTGTCTTAGCTTAGAGCCATTAACTACTTGAATATTCCGGATAACAACAATATTCTGTTTCGAAAGTTCCTCCTCTAGATCTTGCAATACAGACTGCAGAAGCTGTGCAAACTGTGCCTGGCCCAATTTTTCTTCTCCATCCGCCCCATGTTTTCTCAACAAATCATTTAGCTGAGGATATTCTGCTCATTTATGCTAAAAAGGTCAGTTTTGTCCGACCCCATGTATATAGTGCTGACAAACATTAAATAAATCCTAGATATCATAATAACAGAACATGTTGTGCCCAGTTTCAAACAATGGAAAATATACTTTATGATTTCCTTTAAATTGATACAAATGTGTGCATTCCAACACATTATCTACGATGAATAGAATCATACTCTAAGAATTTCCAAAGCCAAAGAACATAGATATACCTACTACCAATCAAGCTAAATTCTACATTGGCAAATGGAAGACAAGACATTAACACAGATAACCATCACCATCACAGGGACAAAATGTCAAAAACATGTTGCATAACATGTGGCCTGTAAGAAAGTTAAAGCCTCGTTAATTGAGGCCAAAAATAGAACTGTAGAAGTCGGCACCCGCTTATAAAAATCCAAAGGATAAGTCATTTTTTTATTTGATGTCCTAGCCTTGATCAGCTACACACTTTGGCAGTTGCCTTATCCACAAATGAAATGTTAGATCAAAATACCCATCATAATTTTAATTCACTTTCGGAATTCATTTCATACTGTGATGCAAATTCTAGAAACAATGAACTCCGCCAGTTCTAAGCAGGGATAAAATTGTATACATGCCTAAGGGGACTAATCGTAGCAAACCAAAATCTTTCATCTTTTTCTAGTTATTATATTTTTTGTAACCTTATGCAAGTTGGAGGATTTCCTTTTGAAAATTGCAACTCCATGGAGAAAAATGTTCTCAGCACAACAAATCCACAAAAAAATAAAATAGATTGTCATATAAAATCTTAATTCTTGCCTTTATCAATCTAACATAAAGCCGATCATAGTAAATATCAGGAGCAAAAGAAAAAAATGCTGAACCCAGATAGAACAGAAACTTATTGCTCATGCAAGGAAAAAAGTTTCATGGATAAAACATGTTATGTCGATATGTCTAAATTAATAATCGGATTTGAGACTATGCTTTCCTAAGAGGACAAGGCCAAAAGAGCATATTAATCAAGATAAAATGGGAACCAATCAAGTGTCTCATACTTTACATCTAACAGTGAGGTCATAGAAAAAGATCACTGATAATAATGAGAATACGAGATGAACATACAAAATTATACAAAATTACACCGCAAAATAAGGTACTATACTATAGTTGATTCCCCTGAAATCAAAAACCAAAATAAAATGCAAAACGAACAAAATCCTTAAACTAAAAAGTAAATATAACCTGAGAAAGGAGGAACACCCATCTCAACTCCCATCTGGACGAGAGCATTCCGAATTTCACTCTTGCTGATTTTCCCCTCGTCTTCATCATCCAAGTCGGTAAATAGACTTTCTGCTAACATGGCAAAGTCATCCTCATCCTTTAATAACAAACGGAAAGTACTTCCATCCAAGATTGACACAACAAGAGGATTATCTGCAAACACAGAATGTAAAACAGCATTCGTTTCCTTGTAAGGATTTTCAGAACCAATTGTTTGCTCGTAAAAACATAACACTAAAACTAATCCACAAGTTCTACAAATGCAACAATTCTATTATCCAAGTCACGTTTCAGTCAAATTCGATCAAACAGGGAACTCAAGATTTTTCTGCTTGGCAGCATTATTTTCTCTGCACTCGACCTATTTCAGTCTTTTCAGCCGCCAGCAACCGAAAAACACAACAACAACAGGAGGAGATCTAAGCAATCGCGCACGAGAATTAGTGAAGAAAATACGAAGACTCTGTGATTTCATCCGAACAAAATAACAAAATCAATTCAAACATACTCCATAGAATGCAAAAAAGAGAACAAGAATCAAAGCCACGGATCTAGATTTCGAGATTAGAGAACGCACATCTTAATACTAAAAATTACAAACTCAATCGATCATCAACTAGTAAAGGAACTATGCAACATCTTCACAATTCGTACATTGTTTATCGTTTTTTCAGTTTTCAGCGTGAGGAGGTCGATCGCACGCACAAGTTTACCTACAGTGCGATCGCAGAAGAAGATAGCAAACCTTTGAGTTCATCGGCGATGGCGGTGATGTAGTCTCGGAGAACATCGGACGCCTTGTCGGAGTCGTACACGGCGGAGCGGAAGGCGTCGGCGTCGGGTACGCGGAGGCGCGTGAGAGCAGAGGCTTTGAGAGAATCAGGTAATGAGAGACCGAGGAGGGAAGAAGAGGCGCGGGAATGAGCAATGTCGAGGACGGCGGCTCCGGTGAACGAACCGTCGCCTAACGACAGATCGAGACCTCTGAGTTGCGTTCCGTCGAGTACCTGCAATGCTGCGTCTGACATTTTCAACTCTTTGGTTGGAGTGAACAATACTTCAACTATTTCTTGCTACGCGTGATTGTCTTTCTCTGAAATAAGATTGAATCAAATCAAATACTATCAACCCTTTTCCACCTAACAGCACTTCAAAAGAAAAAAAAAATTGTATATTTTTATATTTTCGTATTTTAGGAAACTATTATATCTTTTAATAAATAATATATGCAGCAGTGGCGTTAAACTGAGTTACAAAACAAATATTAAATGTGAAATTTACTAATTTAATTTATATTATCATAATTATCTGTCACAGTTATGTAATAGTAAAAGATTAAAAGACAAAAAAGAATTACTTAAACTGAAAATAAAATGCTAATTTTGCTTAAATAGTTGAGTTTTCTACTTTAAAATTCAATCAGAACCCATCGGTTTCTTGATATTGTATTTGAAAATACAAGGAATAAGCGTGTATAAACATACGGATTGAACTAAAATTATGGATTTTTTAAGATGTGAATACTAAAATAATTAAAATCAAAACCGTGAATCAGAAATGAAAAGAAATCAATATTAGTATTTAGTTAAAAGTGAGATTGATTATTCAACTTCATTATATATTTGGACCGGTAATACGTGTTTCTACTGAACTAGCAAACACGCATATATTTAATTTCTTAATTAAAACAGTGACATAAGAATCGTGCCTACTTGTCCTAAGACGTTTTTCTCTCTGAATCAACTCATTACAAATACAAAACGTTGAATATACATTTGCAATTAATTACCATAAATAATTCCGTTTTAAGTGTAATAAAGGGGTTATTGTACGGGAAAACTTTTCTAGATCAGGCTATCCCAAAATGACGTAAGAATTAATGTAAACTTGAACAATTTTATAGTTTTTGTTTTAATTTTTTTTTAATTAGAAGTGGAGTTTTATATTGAAATTCATATTAATATTTAAAGGGAATTTTTATTATTTATGTTACTGAAATAAATTTTTTATTCTGTTAAAAACTCCTATTAAACTACTTCTGTTTTTTTTCTCAATTAAATGGTTAATTATTCCTATTTTCTGTGAATATTAATATTGTATATAACGTCCGAAAATTATATATATATATATATATGTTGAACTCGATCTACAATAATTGGTCCTATAGGTATATGAATTCTTCTTTTAATAATTAGAACCACAAACAAGTATAATAGTGAGTTATGATAATAAATAAGATTATTTGTGAGCTATCATCCTTCTCATTCTACAATAACTCAAAGATATACAAAAAAATAATACTTTATTTAAGTTGATAAAAATTGTTAACTATATATTTTAGGACAATTTATTATTCTAAGATGTATTTAGAAAGACTTATATTTGCTATGTTTTATCATGTTCTTAACAGTTTAACTCAGAAAATGAAAATCAATTTTAACATTTTGTATAAGGAGTAGTCCATTATACTTATTTTAGAAAGAGTTCGATGCAATAAATAAAATTTTTAAAATCTAATAAACAATATCATATACATTTATTCATCATAATTCATCATATAGAAAGAGAATTACTAGTATTATATATAATAAGCTGAAAATCCAATCCATGTAAGGTACATAGAAATTTTAATCAGTATCAGACAAACATTATAGTCATATTATTTATTAATATAAATAATATTAATAATAAAATTAAAAATAATATTAATATTAATAACAATATTAATAGTGATATTAATAATAATAGTAATAGTAATATTCATAATATTAATGACAATATTAATAATGATATTAATATTAATATTAATGGTAATATCATTAATAATAATACGAATAATGTTAATAATAATATTAATAACTTTAATAGTAATATTAATAATGATATAAATATTAATATTATTATTATTATTAAGAATAATATTAATACTGTATAAATAATAGTATTAATATTACAATTTACTTTACCTGCGGATACAAATTACAATTTGTACTTTAATATGGATACATTCTTTATGTAATAATCGGTCCGTGAATAATGCTTTATAGATAAATTAAAATTTTATTGTAGTATAAAGAGGAAACAGTTGCATTCGTTTACTCAGTTATTCTATTTTTCTTAAACTAAACAAAATATTTTTTTCCCTTTATTTCTCTTATTTTTTTTATCTTTCTCTTTCTTTTCTTTTTTTTAGCCAAAATTTATTTGTCTGAACTAGAATCAATAAGTGGATAAACATTACTGTTTAAGGTGGAGAAGGAAAAATGAGAAACATACCGTCACGCAATTTTATTGCGAATTGTTTATAATTGTTCAACTGGAGAAACAAATTTTATAAAAAGCTTTTAAAAAGGGAATTTCTACATATCTCTCCCTCTTACAATAATTCTAGATAAATAACATACAATATAAAATATCAAGGTTGAGACAAATTATTTTAATTTGGTTCGTCTCACAACCTTAGTATGAAGTCAAAATCAGCTTCAAATTCTTATCACTAACTATTTTCCTTTAATATGAAGTCAAAATCAGCTTCAAAATTTCTCTGCAACTACCAAGCCGCGTTCGTTAACACTGAACGCGAATTTAAATTGGGAAACACGAATTTTGGTGAAAGGCGATTGCGCCATCCAAGATAACGTATTGAAACAAAACATGCACGAGTTAACATTTTATTTTTGTTGACTTATACCATTTGAAGTTGAGTCAATGGTCTTGGGGGTCTAACGAAGGAAAACTCTTGAGTATCATAAATTTTGTTGTGGTTGAGGTTCTCAAACTTGGCAGTTTCATCATTCAAAGCGAAAGCCTCTTCTCCATGCACTGCCTTGTCACCCATTTGCAGCGCATCGGTGTGAAGCCTGAGAGGTACCAATGCTCCCACCACCAAGCAAATCAAGCTCGTCGTAACGAAGTTGAAGATGATCACGAAAACTATGGCTCCCACTTGGATACCCATTTGTCTTAAACCCGCTCCAGTTGCACCGTTCTGGAGGGCATAGGCCAGGCCAGTGTATTTTTCCCAATCGGGGACCATGTAGAAGAGACGGCAGAGTTTAGGGACGGCGAAGACGCCGGTGAGGATGCCGCCGAGAGCTCCGGCGACGGCGTGGGTGTGGAACACCGCCATGGGGTCGTCGATTTGGTTCAAGAAAGGTACCTTGTTATGGAGGATCATCATTGTGTACCAGGGAACGCTTCCCGAGATCAAACCCATCACGATCGCTGCCCACCCCTGCACAACTCCTGTTTCACTTCACATATGTTGGTGGAAGTTTGTCGGAAGAAAAACATTAAAAGTTGTCGGAAAAAAAAAAAAAACATGCGTGTGTGTACCTGCGGCAGGTGTGATGCAAACGAGGCCGGTGATCATGCCCTGTATGGCGCCGAACACCGTGGGCTTACCAAAGTAGAAAGTGTCAAGTAGAACCCACACCATGATGCCAGCCGCAGCACACACGTGTGTGTTAAGGACGGCCAGAGAAGCCACCGTGCTCACCACAAACGGACCTCCGCCGTTGAACCCACTCCAACCCATCCACAGCAGGCCTGCGCCGGCAAGCCCTACTATCATGTTGTTTGATGGAAACCTTTCTCTCTCCTTCTCGCATCTTGGACCCACCCAATAAGCTGCAGTATAACCTGCAACTCCGGCAGAGAGGTGGATGACATATCCTCCAGAGAAATCAATAACCCCAAGCTTCGCCAACCACCCTTCGGGGCACCAAATGCTGAACGCAGTGACCGTGTACGAGAAAGTAACCCAGAGAGGAACAAACAGCATCCATGCACGGATGTTCATTCTCCCGAGTAACGCCCCAGCTATGAGGATCAGAGTAATCCCCGCAAACACGCCCTGGAAAAACACCATGGTAGCGGTGGGAAAGAGCCCCAGAAACGCTTTCCCAAGAAGAAACTCCTGGTCCAGCGCCACCCCTGGTTTGCCCAAGAAGAACACCATTTTCTCGCCGAATGACATGCGGAAAGCCCACGCCACCCAGCAGAGAAGAACCGCCGCGAAGGCGTAGAAGGCCATGAAAGCGGAGTTAACGGCCCATGTTTTTTTCACGAGGCTTCCGTAGAGAATAACCAGCCCTGGAATGCTTTGGAGACCCACCACCGTGCCTGCCATTAACTGCCACGCATTGTCTCCTTTGTTTAACCATTCTGGGCTCGCCTCGTCTGGCAAAAGGTTCGGAGGAAACTCCATCGATGACCCTAGCTCGTATATGTTTGACTACTCAAAGTTATTTGCTGGTTTTATAGAATCAATCTCTTTGGGAGTGTTTACGTAAACAATAATCACATCACTATCATTTTACTTACTTGGATATGAGATGAGAGTATGAGACATTATGAAGCCGGCTTTGTTCGTGGACAAGGAAAAATATTTATTCTTTATTCATTCAATCATCGCATATACTTCGCGGCATGCAGATCACCGTCTTTAACTTTGAGATGACGTATCACATTTTTCGTCAGAGATTACCATAATCTAACAGAGAAAACAAAAGAGCAGAAGAAAGAGGAGGAAGAGGACAACAGGAATAAAGAAAGAGAGGGAGACATGCTAATTCGTAGCAGGGTGGGTTCGATCTTATACTGAAAACTCATTTAAATACAATAAGATTTGTTATTATGTTTTGTATATTTATTATGTTCATATTTTCAGTTTTCTCTTATATACAAGACAAATTATATACAATTATAGTTTTTTTAAGGAACATAATAATATCATAAATGAAAGGTATACAACTCATGTTTTGCTGCCATTCAAATTTATTCTGATCATGTTTTGATGATAAATATAATTTCAATATAGGATAAAAAAAACACTTAAAAAAAACATATCCGTGTAAACTATAGTGTTGCTTGTTGACTTAAATGATCCTAATTTTTTAAATTTTTATTTTTTTTATATTTCACGTTATTATAATTTTTATTTTGTGTTTAAAGGTAGAATCCCAACTAGCAAGCTCAAACTCTTATAGCTCTAAAAGGCCAACTTATAAATTTAATACCTGAGAAACTCTAAATCTTTAATTGTAAAGACCTAACTGATAATTTTAATACCTAACAAACCTCAACTCTTTGAAAGTATAACTTTGAATCTAAAATGGAACTTATAAGTTCAAAATAACTACCATACCCTAACTATAAAACCTAACTTACAAGTTATTACTCAACAAACCCCCTAACCATTTTATTCTAAAAACCTAAACTTGCAAGTTTAAAACCGAATCCTAGCTCTTTAATTCTAAAACTCTAGTTTGATAACTAATAGAGAGAAAGAATGTTGGATTACGGGTGGTATAGTGTTGCAAGAGACATATGATGATGGATTGAGATACTTTAGTGTATTGCTTACAACACAATGCCTTGTTCTTATTGCTAAATGAATGTAGCTGTGTAGTGGCGGTAACTGTTCTCTCACCAGGATTACTAATCGATAATGAATAGATGTTATCATATCCAGCAGAACCTTGATGTATGGAGGCATATGGTGTTGGGTTTTTTACCCAAGTTTTTATCAATTAATGTGTTCCTTCATGTTTTTTCTGTTTCTAATTGTTAGATGCTAATTACATTTGTCCAAATTATTGCAGGTGAAGAATGGTTCACGAAGGAATACATTATTATCTATGATGATGTGACACTAATTTTGATTAATTCAGATAATCATTATAATCTACATTGTTAAAATTTATATGTAATTTGATGAGAAGTTGAAAAGTTTGTTTTTGTTAGTTGATATTTTTAGCTTAGGGTTTAAGATTTTTTTTATGCATTTGATTGTTAATAACAATACTTCTTTATTAATTTTTATTGAGTATGTTCGTTCTTTTATTTATGATGCAGGGTTTTAAAGGAAAAGAAAGGGGAGTTCTTAAGATTTAATTAAACACTTTTTTTATTCACTTTTCATAACTTCAAATTTTCATTATCTGAAAGTAGTGACCCCGCAAAAAAGGCTTCTTGAAATCAAAAATACGATAAACATATTGAAAAATACATGTAAATGTATAACCAGAGCAACATGATAATAATGCTGGCGTAAAAACACAGCATGACACTAAAATTGGCTATAAGTCACTCCCAAACTCTAAATTAATAAAGTTAATTTAAGTATATTAGTAATAAATAAATAAATTAATAAAGATAATTTATGGATCAAGATTTTTAAAAAAATAACATCAAATTATATTGAAATTAAAAGCAATGAGTAGTGTAATAGTAATAAATAAATAAATGATGAGTTTATAGGCCAAGTCAGAGACTGGCGTTTTGATGATGACATTTGAAATTTAAATTTTGAATTTTAAATGCAAAAATGGACACTTTGGTGCTTGCCAGATGTCACAGATCTGAGCTTATACGATTTCATTGTCTTGTTTTGACACGTGTTTTGTTTTCCTTTAATGATAAATAAGTTTTGTGTTTTTTCTTTGGTGATTTTTTAATACAGCGACACAGTGTTAAAAGTTTCAGCATGTGCTACCTACAAATGTTATAGTTATAGATATATATACTTATAAGCATGTTTACCATAAAAAGTCAAATTTATAAAATTATTAAAAAAATAAATTTTTATTTAGTTTATGGATAATGTTACAAAAAAATATTTTAACAATTTGTGTAATTTTTTATACATAATTATACGCATAATATACTAATTAATATATATATATATATATATATATATATATATATATTAATATATATATATATATATATATATATATATATATATTACATAATAATTTTATAAAATTGTAATTATTAATGGATTTATTTAGACTAATAATAGCATAAATCATTCATCTTTTAAATTTGTTATAATAAGTTTGTAAGTCAAATAAATTTATGATGCAGAAAAGACCAAACTTTGATAAAAGATCTATGATAGTCAAATTATATGCTATTTTTCTAAACATACATGTTATCCCGGTTAAGACACGCCAAAGTGACTGAATAAAAGTCAAAGTCAATTGTTGGAATATATGTAAGTGTCTACATAATTATATTTACCAGACCTACTTCTAGCCATAAACAATATTAAGTATTATTAAGCAGATTTTTTTAGAATTATTTACGAAGAAAATAGGATATATTAAAAGATCAATAATTAATACTTTAATATAGTTATAAATATTTATTGATAACATATTTATTCACGTTCAAACCTTTAAAAAAATAACAATAAACTCAAATATTATAATATATGAAATAATACTAAATAGAAAAATTATCAATATATAATATAAACAAACCCTGCAATTTTAAAATCTAGTATTAACATGAAACCAACTAATTCTCATTCTTAATTTTTGTAGCAAGATCCGTTTTAATTAATTAAAATAAAACACAAACATATTTTATATAAACTAATATATTTTAATAAAACTCTAATCTTAAATTTAAAACAAGAATAGAAAGAGGATAAATACTGTCAGAAACCTGAGACAACAATTAATATTAACGATGATTAATGTTAATTAAGTATTTTAAATTAATATATTGTCAAAATTAATATAAGAAAGTGATAATTTAACTTTATCATGAATATATTCTGACTCGTCTTTATAATTTTTAAATCAATACTTTGAATACTCAATATTTATTTTAATATAATTTTTTTTAGAGATATCTCTTTATTTCAACCAAAACCCAAGACAAAACCGACATGAAAAAATTTCTAAAAGACAATAGAGAGAAAACACTTTCCCCATTGAAGAAAAAAATATGTTTTCCAAAAGTTTGACTGAAATTGATTTGGCCAAAAAAAATTAAGAGATCTGATCTTGAAATATGGTACTTGCATTGATTGAAAGTTTATTTAGAAGGAGGTAAAGTCTATGACTTCAACTAAACTTATAGAATGTGCCAGTGCCAACCACCAATTTCCCCACTTTTTCAGGACTTATTTTCCCCTTCTCCATGACTTTTCACAACTAAACTTCTACAATGCTCTTATTTGTTTTTCTCCTGCTTAAATAATAATATAAATTTATATTTTAATTTTTATAATAAAATTGAGTTTGTTAAAAAGCTAATTATGTAATTTTATCAGAAGAATTTGTATATTAATAATACTCTTAAGGAGTTGTCATTACCTTACTATATCAAAATATAAAAAATGTAAATAAATAGTTAGATGAAATAAAATGAAACTTTGGAAATTAATGTTTTTCTTTATTGTAAAGACTTTCATGTGCATATACTTTTGAAACAGCCCAACAAATGTTATTTTTTTTTTTTTTTTGGAAATGCTTTATGTGGGTACAATTCATTCTTCCACTTTGCCTGCCTTTTGGTCAACTTGTGGTGTTAATTTCCAAATGCTACAACTCATATTTCTCCACTTTTATTTCATTATATTTTTTTCACTATAAATTACCTTGTTTGTCTTAAAGTTAGAAAATTAATTTTCGAAAAAATATATCTTAATCTAAATATATAAATCAAATTAATTTAAGTATACAATTTAACTATATTAATTAATTGGTGGTTATAATAACTTCCTTGATATCTTCAATTTTTACTTGACAAAAGAAAATTAATTTCATCAAATTCTAAGTTACCCAAACATTATATAAACAAAAAGAAGTAAACGATTTTTGAATTAGATACAACTTATTATATTTTATACATTTAAGCTTTTAACATATTTAAAAAAAATACAAAAATAAGCGTATTACTGATAACTATATATAATATTTATCATTTTTGATAGTTAATCTTTATTAAAATCTGATTAAAATTTCAAAAAGAGTCTCTTGTTCTAATAATATTTTAAAATATAAAAATTTAAATATAAAAATTTATTCATACAATGTAAATGCATGCGTCGTACGTCGTTTCATATGACTGTGTAAAAGAAGTTCAACGCTTATGCGTCGTACGGATAATTAAAATAATTTAATTGTTCTTTTCAATATTAAGTACATTCTTGACCTTGTTTTGTACGAAAACCAAACACCTAATTTCAGTAATCCCTAAATTGAATAGTCACGTACAAATACATGGATTCTAGTTAGTCAAAACGACCACATTTATTTACTTTAGTTATTAAATTTATATGCACAATTATCTTTTTTCGTTTTTACATTATTTTTATATTTTTATTATATATATATATATATATATATGTGTGCGCGCGCGCATATATATGTGTGCGCGCGCGCGCGTGTTATTTCTCTAATTTTTTTATGTTTTACTGATACAGCTCAAAAATAAGTGTAGACACGTGTACTAATCTTCTGCAAGAATAAATAATAGAAAGAGACAAATATATATATATATATATATATATATATATATATATATATATATATATATATATATATATATGTATGTATATATATATATATATATGACATGATGAAAGTTAGAAAATATCGTAGTTGTGTATTATTGTAGAAAGCGAGCATGAAGGAGGCCTTGAGGGAAGAACAAATTGGTGAGTTTTTGGAGGCTTTTTGTCTCTTCGACAAAGATGGAGATGGTACGTATGCGTTTCTTTAGGTCTGGTTTTTGCGTTATTTGATTAAAACCAGTTAATCATTTATAATACTGATCTCACTTCCGTTTTCTTTTGATTGCTGAATTTGTTCCTTAATTTTCTTAATTATAAACTTGATTGCATACGTCTGTTCTGTTATATTGGAGAAAAGGCTGCATAAACATGGAAGAATTAGGCACTGTGATCAGATCATTAGATGAGAATCCAACGGTGGAGGAGCTGCAAATCATGATGAGTGAAGTGGATACAGACGGCAACGGAACCATAGAATTCGGGGAATTCTTGAATCTCATGGCCAGAAAAATGAAGGTGCATCAAAACAACGCTCATTAATTTTTTTTCTGGAGTTCAATAAATTTTACTTTCATATAGTGTAGTAGATCATGATCATGATTTAGATGCATATGCGTATAAGAAATTAAAGCGTTGAATCATGCGTGTTGATTGAAAAGGAAAGTGAAGCGGAAGAGGAACTGAAGGAAGCTTTCAGAGTGTTCGACAAAGATCAAGACGGTTATATATCGGCGAGTGAGGTTAAATTTGTTGATTAGTGGGAGAATTATGAGTGTTAATTAATTTAATTGTCGAATAAAATGAGTTAATGTGTATACGTGTGGGTGCAGTTGAGGTCTGTGATGAGGACTATTGGAGAGAAGGTGACAGACGAAGAAGTGGCGCAAATGGTGAAAGAAGCTGATTTAGATGGTGACGGCCTCGTTGATTATGAAGAGTTTGTGAGAATGATGTTGGCTGCATAATCACATCAATCAAAAATACACAAAATTAAATATATATATTTTTTGTTTGGTCACTAAATGCATTTATTTCACTGTATTGCGTGCCTAATAAATTTGACAAAAAAATTGACAGGATGAAAATTTCTGACCGATACAATACAACTCTTAAAGTCATCCTAAGCGTGTCACGCAAGATTAAGGATGAAAATTTCTCATTTTTATTCCCCAAAAGTAAACTCCTCTGGATTTCAGCTAATGAAACACGCTTTTCACATCTTCAATTTTTTTTATTTATCATTATATATATTGTATTTTTTGTTTATTGGTCAATGAAAATGTATGGATGAAAAAAATAGCTTGGTAACTTTTAGGGTTTAGGGTAGAGCTTGAAAGCTTGTTGTAGATATAGTCACTTTAGATGATATTGGTTAATGACACTTTAAGTGTGCACAATTAGGTAAGTAATCAGACGATTAGTTAGTAATAAGATTTTAAGACCCTCAGAACTCGTAGCTAAGACTGATACATATAGATCATATAGAATACAGAATTCATCATCATAATATTAAAGTATGTATTATTTATTAATTATACATTTATTTGTATGCAAATTAAGTTTAAGGAAGAATGTTTCAACATAATTGAAGGAAAGAACTCAACATATGGAAATCATTTCTGTCCTTACAAAAATATTTGTGAATAAGTGTGAAACAATATTTTCAAAAATAAATGATTCAACATTAAACTAATATTAATAAAACTATTATAATAATGTAACACTAATATTAAAATATTAATATTAAAAAAATATATTTTTTAGAACTATTAAATTACTTGCTTTTAACTATTAAACCTAGTGGATTGGGGAACACGAGATAGATAAAAACAACTCTAACATATAATTTCATAACTTCTAAAAACATTTAAATATAATAGACTTGAATTAATCTTATTTTAAATTATTTTTTTAAATTTTTTATTTAGATTAAGTAATTTATATCTATTAAATTTTTTTTAATGAATAAATTATTTCAATTATCATTAAATATCAATATTAATAAAAATAATAATAATAATTTATTATTATTATTTTTTAGTCAAAATTTGTTAATTTTTTTTTCAATAATGTCGGTCAAAATTAATTTTAGATATTAACTACAATTATTGAGATTAATATCAATAAATTTTTTACTATGTTATTGGTTAATTTTTTTGTTGACATTTCAACAATGTTACATAAAAAATATAAAAAAAATCCTAATTTATGTTGCTTAAAAGTTTTTTTAGTCTAAAATAATTTTTTAACAAACTATTGATAAAAAATAAATATTAATGATCAAATAAAAAAATTATTATAAATATTGATAAAGAAATCATGATAATCATTAATAAAAAAAAAACTTAGTTGATATCACTATATTGAGTCCTTTTATGAGAGATTCATGAGTGAGATCTCACAACAGTTAGACCTAAATTATTTTTCTATCGATTAAAAACATTTTTATTTTTTAAACTTAGTACTGACCCTTATTTATATTTTTGTTCAGGACATAATTGTCTAAAATTATATATATATATATATATATATATATATATATATATATATATATATATATATATTTGTGTATTAAAAAAAAAAAA